>ERZ773359.137-NODE-137-length-94818-cov-19.406456_pt1 | contig 94818 bp, 78 predicted proteins | sample MGYA00374955_ERZ773359 | MGnify/ENA primary metagenome ERZ773359 (study PRJEB29098, sample SAMN04486028) | biogas fermenter metagenome | study: EMG produced TPA metagenomics assembly of the Biogas fermentation microbial communities from Germany - Plant 4 DNA1... | reverse complement strand
TTCGAAAACCGGGTGTACGACATCGCAAACATATACGATTTCGGCGGCGTGCAGTCGCTTTTCCCGCAGATGGTAACCTCCGGCGCCACTAATTTCGCCTCAAGATACGCAGCACTGCAGAAAAAAGCCCAGTCCGAAATCGACAAACTGATGCAAAAACTGGAACAGGAAAGCTAAATACGAAACGTCCCCGCAGGTTTCGTTGTGGGGATTTGTTTGCCTTATCCGATTTCGCCCGCAAAAAAACAGGCCGCAAGTTTTTCGCTTGCAGCCTGTTTTTTACATTTGGCGGAGAGGGTGGGATTCGAACCCACGTGCGCTTGCGCGCAAACTGATTTCGAGTCAGCCCCGTTATGACCACTTCGATACCTCTCCGTATAGAGACATATCCGCTGTCGGTTATATATTATAGCACATTCTTTTTGATTTTGCAAGCCCCAAAATTAAAAAAATCTGTTGTAAAATCCGGCCCGGGCATGTATAATATTAAGTCAGTGGTCGAAAAAATTGCCGGAGGGTATCAAGTGAAACAAATCGGTATTGGGATTGTCGGGTTCGGCTCCATGGGCAAAACCCACTCCTATGTTATAGAGAACCTTAAATACTTTTACAATCCGCTCGGGTTCGACGCGCGCGTGGTGAGCGTCGCAACCGCACATGTCGAAACGGCTCGCGCCGCCGCAGATTTGATCGGATGCGAGCCTGCGTCGAGCCTTGACGAGATTATCGCTCGTCCCGACGTCGACGTGGTCGACATTTGCACTCCGAACATTTACCATTACGATATGCTCAAGAAAGCTATCGCAGCGAAAAAGCATATATACTGCGAAAAGCCGCTGTGCATCACGCCCGAGCAGGCCGACGAGGTGGCAGAGCTTGCCGAGCGTGCCGGTATCCGCGCACAGGTTGTGTTCCACAACCGCTTCTTCCCCGCGATGCAGCGCGCCAAACAGCTTGTCGACGAGGGCCGGCTGGGCAGGATTTTGTCGTTCCGCTGCTGCTATCGCCACTCGAGCGCGACCGACCCGGACAAAAACGCGGGCTGGAAGCAGAACCGCGACATCTGCGGCGGCGGGGTGCTGTTTGACCTCGGCTCGCACGCGCTTGACCTTGTCTATTACCTTTGCGGCGAGTACCGTTCGGTGGTCGGGCGCGGGCAGATAGCCTATCCCGTCCGCCGCGGCATGGACGGCTGTGAGTGGCAGACCAACGCCGACGAGGCGTTTTATATCATCGCCGAGCTTGAATGCGGCGCGGTCGGCACTGTTGAGGCGAGCAAGATAGCCGTCGGCACAAATGACGACCTTGTGCTCGAAGTATTCGGCGAGCACGGAGCGCTGCGGTTTGACCTTATGGAGCCAAATTGGCTGTATTTCTACGACGGGCGCCGCGAGGGCGGAGATCTGGGCGGCGAGCGCGGATTTACGCGTATCGAGTGCGTGGGACGCACGCCGGCGCCGGGCGGCGTGTTCCCCAGCGTGAAGGCGCCGGTCGGTTGGCTGCGCGGTCATGTCGGCAGCTACTATGCGTTTTTGTCGGCGGTCGCCGAGGGGCGAGATTGCATGCCTTCTTTCCGCGATGCAGCGCATATACAGCGCGTGATGGATGAGGCGTATCGCAGCGCCGGCATGCAGTGTGCCGGCGGCAAATAGATGCGCCGCCAGGTGTAGCCGAGCCGGTATGTGCTAAACCGGCAGGTCTGCCAACTGCATAATGTCATCACTGGCATTACCTTCATACAGCGACCGCCGTCCTTTCGCTTTTGCGCCTCATAGTTGTTACTACACCCCGTCTCGCGCAAGGCGCATTAACGCAAGTTTTTTGAGAGATGTGGGTACTTTTCAAAAGAGATAACCACCTTTATATAAAAATAAATTATACAACCAACGAGAGAAACGAAAAAATGCAAAACACCCTTTATGAACTGTTCGAAAATGAAAAACTCAAGCCCGAGTCTGGCACGCTTTACATTGTCGCCACGCCGCTCGGCAATATTGCCGACATAACAGCCCGTGCGCTCGGCGTGCTGTGCGGCGTCGACTTTGTCGCCGCTTTCGACATACGCGTGACCGGACGGCTGCTTTGCCATTTTGGAATCACCAAACCCATGATAAGCTACAACGAGGACAACGCCCACGCGCGCGGACCCGAGATAACCGCCCGGCTTTTGGCCGGCGAGTCTTGCGCGCTCGTCACCGACGCGGGCACTCCCACCGTCTCCGACCCCGGCGAGGAGCTTGTCCGGCTCTGCGCCGAGCAAAACATCCCCGTCACTGCGGTACCGGGTGCCTGTGCCGCTATCACCGCCATCATGCTATCCGGCATGCCCGCATCCCGCTTCTCGTTTGAGGGCGAGCTCGGCGAGACCCGCGAACAGCGGATTGCGCGGCTGAAAAGCATCGCATCCGACTCCAGACTGCTCGTCATATACGAGTCGCCGCACAGGCTCAAAGATACACTTTGCGACATCTCCGAAACTCTCGGCAACCGCAAGATAGCCGTCTGCCGCGACCTGACCAAACCCAGCGAAGAAGTCGTATGCACCGACGTCGACGGCGCCATCGAGTATTTCGAACGGCGCCCGCCGCGCGGCGAGTATGTACTCGTACTGGAAGGCAACGCAAGCTGACGGCTGCCCGCCCCGGCGCGGGTTTTGTTATTTTACATGTTTGCCGACTACGTTTCTATTTAGTACTACTTTCATCCGGTGGATTTTATGACTGACAAAACAAGACGATTTTATATGGCATGCGCGTTCGCTGTGACGCTGCTGTTCTCGCTCGGCAACACTACACAGGGCACGCTGCTTGCCGATTTTGCAGACCACTACGGCATAGGTGCGCTTCCGCAAAGCTTCATCAGCGCGGCAGCAAGCCTCGGCATGGCCGCCTCGCTTTGCGTGCTGCTCACCGGGCTCGTTCGAGTGACCAAAAACGCGCTTTATGTCGCCGCCGTCGGCGTTATGAGCCTGTCGCTCGGGCTCATTGGAACGATGCCCGGTTTTCCGCTGTTCCTGTCACTCTATGCTCTGCTCGGCATGTCGTTCGGGTTCATCGACGCTATCGGTTCGAGCCTTATCGCCGACGTCAGTGCATCCGACGCCGTAGCGCGCAACATGGGCATGCTCCATGCATTTTACGGCATTGGCGGCATACTCGGTCCGCCGCTTATCCGTGCCGCCGCAAGCTTTGCCGAACGCTCGGGCAAAATAGGCGGAGCCTCGACCGCCGCGCTGCTTTTGGCCGGCATCGCGGCAGCACTTTTTGTAGTGAACATATTCGGCTATCGCGCCGTCAAACGCAATCTGCCCGGCACGCTTAAATACCCCGAACGGCCAAAGGCCGCCGGGCTTTCTGCATTCCTGCGTTCGGGCGCGGTGCCGCTGCTGCTTGTATGCGGGCTAAACGGCGCCTATTTCAACGTTATAACGTTCCGAACTGCGCAGTATATCGGCGCCAGCTTCGGCTCGCATGTGCTCGGCGCGGTTGCGCTGTCGGCGTTTTGGGCCGGCACGGTGATCTCCCGCTTCACCGTACCGAGCCTGAAAATCAATCTGCGTACATATCTGGTCGCAGGTCACTGTGCGGCGGCGCTTTTCACCGCTCTGGGCGTTTTTGCCAACAGTGCCTATGCTACTGTTGCTGCGGTGTTCCTTGCCGGCATCGTAATCGGAGCCGTCACCCCGCTCTGCATCAGCGAGCTGTGCATGACAGTCCCCGAAAACACGCTGCTTGCGTCTGTCTCGGCGCTGCTTTCGCAGTATGTGGTCGCGCTGGCGGGTGCGCTTGCCGCCGGTGCGCTGACCCCCGACGACCGGCTCGGTGTCGGACTTTATATCGCCGCTGTGTACGCTGCGCTCGGTGCCGTCGCCGCAGCTTTCTACAAAAAAGTGAAAAATGATTGATTTTAACAGCAGCCGCTCGACAAGAGCGGCTTTTTTTGCTCGTTTTGTCTAAAATATCTCTTGTATTTATTGACTTATACAACATTTGGTGTATAATATTATAAGTTTATTATAAGTTTTCCCGCTTTATTGCGGTAGTATATTTTAAGCGAGGTTAAATTGTGCACATGAAACTCAAGGCAGTACTACTTGCAGCGATTGTTGCTGTCGCAGCGATCGCGTTTGCCTCATGCTCGGATGAGCCCGGGGCGACAGGACCCGACACCTCTGGCGATACTGCTGCGGCAGAGACCACGCTCGACGAGCTTGAGTCGAGAGCCGCAATTCCGGACGACCTTCCCGAAGAAGACTTTGAGGGATACCTTTTCAGGATCCTCACCCGCTCGGATGCGTATTCGATTTGCGACCATATTGCAGACCTTTACGCCGAACAGCTCACCGGCGAAGTTATAAATGACGCAGTTTTCAACCGCAACAGAACGGTTGAGGAGCGGTTCAACTTCAAAATCAAGCCGATTGTTGTTGACTCTATGGACGAGAGCCTGCCGACCAGCACGTTTAAGCGCAGCGTTATGGCCGGCGACGACGAGTATGACATGATTGTCGACCACATGATTTTTATGGGCATGGCTTCGCTTAACCATGTGTTTTACAACTGGTATGACGTGCCGCATGTCAACTTCGACAAGCCGTGGTGGGTTTCCGATGCGACGACCAAGCTGACAATCGACGGCAAGTCGTTCTTTGCGCTGGGCGACCTGTCGTATAACTCGCTCGACTATACATACTGCATGTATTTCAACAAGCGGATTTGGAACGATCACACCTTACCGCTGCCGTATCAGAAGGTGCGCGACCACGAGTGGACGATTGACTATGTGATGTCTATAACCAAAGACGTGTATCAGGACCTCAACAGCAACCAGGAGGCAGACGACGAGGACCTGTACGGCTATGTTTCCAACGGGTACAGCGCGACGGTTACATACACCTGGGCGTTTGACAATCCGATAACCAAGTTCGACCAAGACGGATTGCCGAAGCTGGTGCTCAACAACGAGAAAACACCGGCGATACTCGAAAAACTCAACTCGTTCTATAACGACTATGTCGGCGTGAACGTGCTGCTTACGGCGACCATGAAGGACGGCCGCAACTGGATGGACTTTGTGCCCTGGATGTTCAGCGAAAGCAGGGCTATGCTGGCGACCGGCATGTTCCTTTATGCCAAGATGATGTTCCGCGACCTGCAGGACGATTACGGTTTCCTTCCCTACCCGCTGTGGGACGAAAATCAGACGCAGTACTACACCATGCTTGACGGGCATGGGCCGCTGTTCGGTATACCGGTGACGGTGACGGACACCAAGCGCACGGGAATTATTGTTGAGGCGATGTCGGCAGAGGGATATAAGATTGTGACGCCGGCGTATTATGATGTTGCGCTTAAGACCAAGTTCACGCGCGACGAGGAGTCGGCGGAGATGATCGACCTGGTGCTCTCTACTCGCACCTTCGATTTCGGCTATATGTATGACGGCTGGAACGGTATGGCGTTCTATCTGCAGAACCTGCTGCCGGCGAAAAATACCAATTTCGCGTCGTACTACAGAGCCAACGAAAAGGTAGCTACAAGATATTACGATCGGGTTATCGAGTCTTATCTGGAATACGACCATTAAGACATAAGCGAAGAGGCGCGGAAATGCCGCGCCTCTTCTTTTTTTGACACAAGTGCAGCCATGCCGCGGCGATACAAACCGACAATTTATTTGCATTTCGCCGCAGAATGTGGTATCATAATATAAAGGAACAGATACAACCGCGCCGCGAGGAGGGAAAGCGATATTGAAGATAAAAGAATCGGCCGAAAACTATCTTGAAACCATCTATATACTGACCAAACGCAACGGGTCGGTGCGTTCTATCGACATCGCGGCGGAGCTGGAATTTTCAAAACCCAGTGTAAGCATAGCAATGAAAAATCTTCGTGAGAACGGTTATATAAAAGTTGACCCCGACGGGTCCATAACGCTTACCGACAAAGGCAAGGAAATCGCCACGAAAATGTACGAGCGTCACACGCTTATCTCGAAATGGCTTGTCCACCTCGGCGTGGACGAGCAAATCGCCGTCGAGGACGCCTGCCGAATCGAGCATGTGCTCAGCTTCGAGAGCTTCGAGGCTATCAAAAAACACATCTGCGAGGCGGGGTTGTGCTGAAACCAAAACGATAAAATCCGCATGCAGGCAAGTTTTGCCGTGCATGCGGTTGTTTTTTTATATAGGAACGAGATTATGTGTTCGCCAGCTCCTGCACATACCGAACCGCGCGTATATACTCCTCCTCGGAGGCAAGGTGCTCGATGATAACGGGCAGCTCGGGGTTGACGTTATCGGCTTCGGCGACAAAAGCGGCTATATCAAAACCGCCCGTTCCCGGGAACGTCTCCTCAATCGAAATCGTCAGTCTGCCGCGCAGTACTGTGTCTTTGAGATGGCAGGACAGCACCCGGTCGCCAAGCAGCTCAAAGCAGCGGCGGGTAAGCTCTGCGTTGTTGAAATACCTTTCGGGGCAGTTAATCAGATTCACGACATCGAGATGCACGCCAAGCTGCGGCCGGTCGATGTCGGCGATTAGCCGCAGATAGCTTTCCGGGCTGTCGGGGTACATCCACGGCATGGTCTCAAGCGCGTATTTGGCACGTTTCGGCTTTACGGCGTCAATGATGGCGCGCACGCTCTCGACAATTGCCTCGTAGGTCTCGGGCGCGTAATTTTCCTTGTAGCCGCCGTCCCAAACCTCGCCCGCCGCGCCCGCGATATTGACGCAGCAGAGCGCTCCGACATAGTCGGCGAGCTCAAGCTGACGCAGGCAAAAGTTTATATTTTTCGCGCGCAAAGCAGGATCGGCTGCGATAGGGTTGCACCAAGCGCCTACCTCTGCAATGACCAGCCCGTACTCGCGCGCTGCCTGCGCATAAGCGTCGATGAGCTTTTGATCAGCCGTGTAATCGAGCGGGAAAACCACGGCGGATAGCCCGTGCGCCCTGTGTTTTTGTGCCCATTCCTCAGGCGAGGTGTGCGAAAGCTGAATTGCGATACCGAGTTTCATAACCATCACCTCAAAGCGTATTTGTGGAAGCGCCGTCGCCCTCTGTAGGCGGAAATCGGCAAAAATAGACATCCATATATATCAAATATAGCATGCCTCGGCGCAGAGGTAAACCTCTGTTGGGGATTTTTGCAAAATGTACACGGTGATCGGCCGCCACTCCACATCGGAGCACACAGGAACAGTTGCGGCAGCCCATGCGGTAAACAGTGGGTTGCCCCGCTGATGCAAGCGCAAGTTTACCGGCAACAATTCATAAGTGAAGGGTCGGAGTATCGCGCCGGTCAACGCGATTTGTGTTTTTACATGCAGAAAATTATAAACAAAGGGGCGACGGCAAAACCGCGCCCCTAACAGTGATTACTGCTGATATTCCTGATACGCCTCGATAACCTGGCTGTAGTAATTGAGCACCCTCTTTTCGTTCGACCGGTAGAACGAAGCGAAGTTGGTGTTCCTCTGCGTGAGCATTGTCTGCAGATAGAACGCCATGCCGTTCCAGCCGTCGTACATATAGCCGAAATCGAACGTGCGGCCCGCGAGCACCAGATCTATCATCTCCGCCGACTCCTCGTCACGCGTGAACTTGGTTTTCAGCGCGACGTCATAATACGCCGGCGTGACAAGTTTATAGCCTTCCGCCGACAGCGCCTCAACTATAATGCCTGTGCGCTTTGTGTCCTGTACCGTAACCGGTATACCCATCAGCGGCCCATGGCCGTCAAGCATTGTGTAGTATTCCTTTTGCTTTTCGTCCCACAGCGGATATGGCAAAATACCGTAATCGTCCTCAAAATCGCGAAAATGCAGTCTGGTATACACGAACATGCCCGTTATTATCATCGCCCTGCCGTCGGTGAACATGTCGGGCACATAGTCGACCCAGCTCTTGCCGCTCTTTGTCGCGCCGGGAAGCAGCACGCTCACGCCGGTGTAATCGTTGAAAAATGAGTTGAGCTTTTCGAGTATGGCAGGCGTTTTCTCGTTGTTGAGCACAAGCTGCGGATAGCCCTCATCATCCGGCAAAGTGACAGGGTTGTCAAAGGCCCAGGTATATGTGACCGTCGCGCTGTACCCGTTTGAAACAAAACCGAACAGGTCGTCTTCCTCGTCTACCTGCTGGTTGCTGTTGAGATCCTGATAGACGTCTTTGGTTATAGAAATTAAATAGTCAATCGTCCAGCCGCGATCCCGCACTGTCTTATACGGCTGCTCGATTCCATAGTCAGTCAAAAGCCGCTTGTTGAAGAACATACAATATGTATAGTCAATCGAGTTATACGACAGGTCGCCGATGGCAAAAAACGACTTGCCGTCGATGGTAAGTTTGGTCGTGGCATCGTCCACCCACCACGGCTTTTCGAAATTGATGTGAGGGACGTCATACCAGTTATAGAACACATGGGAAAGTCCCGCCATTCCCATGTGAATCATGTGGTCGATTATCATGTCGTACTCGTCGTCGCCCGCGAGCACGCTGCGCTTGAACACGTTGGTCGGGTTGGCTTCGTCTTTCGAATCGATGACAATCGGCTTGATTTTGAAGTTGAAGCGTTCTTCGACCTTTCTGTTGCGGTTAAATACGGCGTCGCTGATAACATCACCGGTAAGCTGTTCGGCATACAGGTCGCCGAGATGGTCGCAAATGGAATACTCGTCCGAGCGGGTCGCTATCCGGAAAAGATAGCCCCCAAAGTCCTCTTCGGGCAGGTCGTCGGGGATTGCGGCCCGCGACTCGAGCTCGTCGAGCGTAGTTTCTTCGGCCGCGGTTTCGGATGCCGGGCCGGCATCGCCCGAGTCCGCCGGGTCGGAGCAAGAGGCAAGCACGAGTATCGCCACAGTGACGAGCACGAAGATGATGGCAGCCTTGATTTTGTTGCGCACAGGACTATACCTCACTTACTGTAAACTCACCGCGTTCGGCGGCTGGTCTGAATATATTTATTTATATTATACATAAATTACACAGAGTGTCAACAAGCGGGATAAAGATTATTAAAAAATTCGAAAAAAACGAGAGCAAGTGAGGTGTTGCCTTTCATATACAGAGCGGCCGGCCAAGCCGTGCCCCTCGGCAGCGGCCCTATCGGGAACAAAAAAGGAGGAGCATACACTCCCCCGTCGCGATGCGATTGCGCTTTTAAACTATAAATACGGCTTGCTTCTTGCGTTCCAAAAATTTCTGTAACCTGTTGACCGCTTTACCGGCAAAAACAAGAAACGGCACAAGTGCCGGGTTGCATTTAAGTTTATAAATCTTCAGCCTTTCGTCGTTTAGCTCAAGTTCCTCGCGCACGATGAGTCCCCAGCTTTCAAACAGTGCGATAATCTGCTCCGCGCGCTCGGCCGGGACCCCCGGCCTTTTCACAAACAGCTCGCCGGTAAACGCCGCTCTCTCCCGTCCATAAAGCAAAACCAGCGCCTGCAGTACATCTCTCGAGCCAAGCTCTTCCTGCGTTGCGCCGCGCGCTTTGCGCAGCTCTGCTATAATCCTACCGATGTCTGCGCTCATCTCACGAGTTCTCCCTTATTTTCGGCTCTGCCCGCAGTATATCACAAGGGCAGGTTGAGCGCAAGCGGCGCGGTTTTGATGTTTTTCAAACAGCGGTTGAATCCAATTTATCCGTCTAATAAATGGTTGAAAATTAAAATGTCCGCTTCTCTTTCACAAGTCCTTTGCCGGTAAGCACATCGCGATATGAGACGACCTTGCAGCCTTTTTTCTCAATCATTTCTATCGTGCCCTGCTTGCTTGTTTCCGAGCCGCTGCTGCCCGAGCAGAAATACAGCTCGACCTCCTTACCGGCGGGCAGGTGATCTACGATGGCATTAAACGCGGGCGCGGGATGCTCCGCCCAGATTGGGGCGCCGATTATGATGCGGTCGTAGTCGCCGAGATTCACGCTGACAGTCCTTATGTCAGATGACTTGCGGCGCATGGCCTGATAGCACCCTTTAAAAAGCGAGCCGAGCACGCTGCGCTCTTTTTTTTCCCTGACCTCGTAAAGCGTCGTGCCCACTCCAAGCTCGGCCGCAAGCCGCTTTGCTTCCTTGCGGGTCTCACCGCCGAACGTGTAGTAAACTATAATTACTTTCAAACAGCGCATTTCCTCCTTTCTCCCATTTTATGAGAAAATTATATCATTCGCAAGCCGGCACGTCAACAAGAGTTTTTGCTTGACAGCTATTTTTTTGGCGGTATAATTAGTAAAAACATCTGTCGAGGTGAAAGGCGCATGAAAATCAAAATAATCAGGCGCGAGTTTGTTTTCGAGCCGGGCCAAGTGCCGTTTTGCTCTGTGCACGCATCGACGATAGCGCTGCACAACGGTTGCCTCCACGCGGCATGGTTCGGTGGTAGCGGCGAGGGCAAAACCGACGTGCGAATCTGGACGTCATTTCGCACAGAGCCCGGCTGGTCGCAGCCCGTCTCGGTCACCCCCGACGACGGCGTCGCGCATTGGAACCCTGTGCTCTACTCTGACGGTGCCGAGCTTACGCTGTTCTACAAAAAAGGCACGTCGCCCCGGACATGGCATACCGTAGCTGCCCGCAGCACCGACGGAATGCACTGGTCTGTGCCGACCGAGCTTGTGCCGGGCGACAGTTTCCCGCGCGGTCCGGTGAAAAACAAGCCGGTGCGCCTGTCAAACGGCGACCTGCTTGCGCCAAACTCGGTTGAGGACAGCCAGCGGCGCTGGCAAATCTATGCCGACATTTTGCCGGCAGGCGAAACCGAGTGGCGGCTGTCCGAGCCTATTGCGTTTTATGTGGGCGGGCGGCTTGTACGGCTGAAAGACGAGCTTGAGCCCGACTCCGACGGGCTTATTCAGCCCTCGGCATGGGAAGACCCGGGCTCGCCCGGGCGGGTCTACATGCTCGCACGCTCGGCGTTCGGCTATGTATATCGGACGGCGTCGTCTGACTATGGCCGTACTTGGGAGCCGGCGCAGCCGACCTCGGTGCCGAACAACAACAGCGGGCTGGACTGCGTGCTTGTGCGCTCGGGTGCGGTGGTGCTGTGCTGCAATCCCGTCGGCCAGAACTGGGGCAAGCGCACGCCGCTGTCACTGCTATATTCCGCCGATGCGGGCGATAGCTGGGAGCGGCTTTGCGACCTTGAAACTGCCGACGGCGAGTTCTCCTACCCCGCCATAATTGCCGACGGGGACAGGCTGCATGTAACTTACACGCACAACAGAGAAAATATCGCATACGTTGAGCTGGAGTTCGAGCATGAGTAATCATGAGATAAAACTTTTGCCGCGCGAAAAATGGAAAGGGCATCTACTTGAAATGTCGTACACCTCCGAAGGACGCTACAATGCTGTCGTTCGATCCGAGCGGGGTCATTTTTCGGCTGCTTTTACATACGAGTCGTGCGAGCCGTTTTCGGTTTGCCGCGTCGGAAGCGAAGATGACGCCCTTTACGCCGACTGGTGGGAGGGCGCGGAGGCCTACGGACTGTTTCCCGATGGCGCTGATATGCCGGCGGCAATAATCGAGGTGTGCCCCGAAAAATGGTCAAACCGCATGCGCGTGACCGAAATGTGGGTCGATGCCCCATACCGGCGGCGCGGATACGGCTCGGCTTTGATGGATCTTGCCAAACGGCTTGCAGTCGAGCGCGGCTACCGCTGCCTGATGGTTGAAACGCAGTCATGCAACGCGCCGGCGATCTCTTTTTACCTTGCACAGGGCTTTGAGTTTATCGGATTTGACCGCTGCTGCTACGTCGAGCGTGGCGAGGTTCGAATTGAGCTTGGCTGGTTCCCGCGTTGACACGAAGGAGCATTTACTCGCGGGGGCCTTTGGCATAACTTATATGAAACTTTTTGACGCCGCCCTCGCCCGCACAATAGGGGCGGGGATAATTTCGCCTCACGTGTTTATTTCGCTCGGTACTTCTTCGCCCCCCGGTGGGAGTATAAATTTTGCAACAACCTATCGGGTTTGGTTTCGGGCGATCTTTTTAGGAGGAAAATCGCATGATAGTTTCCGCGTCCCGCCGCACCGACCTGCCGCGCTGGTACGGCGAGTGGTTTGAAAACCGGCTGCGCGCCGGGTATGCGCTTGCACGCAACCCGATGAACGCGGCTCAGGTGCGCAAGGTAAGCCTTTTGCCCGAGGATGTGGACTGTTTTGTGTTCTGGACGAAAGACCCGGCAAATTTCCTGCCGCGGCTGGATTTGCTCGACTCGCGCGGGTACTGCTACTATTTTCAGTTCACACTGACGCCGTATGGGCGAAAGCTTGAGCCCGGCATGCGCGACAAGCGCGAGATTGCGCGGACTTTTGCCGAGCTGTCCGAGCGGCTCGGGCGCGAGCGGGTGGTGTGGCGCTATGACCCGATAGTGTTGAGCGACTTTATCGGACTCGACTATCACCGCACCGAGTTTGCCCGGCTGTGCGATATGCTTGCGCCGTACACCGATACGGTGACGGTGAGCTTTGTTGACATGTATGCAAAGCTGAAAACGGCTTGTTTCCGGCCACCGAGCGAAAGCGAAATGTTTGAGCTTGCGTCTTATATTGGCGAGGCTGCGCGCTCTTTCGGGCTGCGAGCGGTCGCGTGCTGCGAGAGCCTGGATTTGTCGGACTGCGGGATCGAGCGTGCGGCATGTATAGACCGTGCGCGGATTGAGCGGATCACCGGCAGGTCGCTTTGCGTCCGGCCCGACCGTAACCAGCGCTCCCTCTGCGGCTGCTGCGTGAGTGTAGACATCGGGGCGTACGACACCTGCCCGGCGGGCTGTGTATACTGCTATGCGAACCGGCCGGGTAAAGCGCGCGATTTCGCCTTGGCCAAGCATCGGTTTGCCGCTCACGACCCCCATGCGGTGATGTTGTGGGGCAATGTGCCACAGGCGGAGGCATAGTGCCGTGCCATAATGCTGGGGAATGCGATTATTGGGGTATCTTTTTTAAAATGCTACCTCACACCCCATCACAAATCTTTATGATGTTTTTATGTATGTACTCTAATTTTCAGCTTATGCAGCGCCGTAAGATTGTGCTATTGTGCTGCATAACATTGTGCGGCAAACATCCGGCATGCGACGATTAATCAGCTCTAAAGAACCTGACCGCCACAGTCGAGAGCATACCCGTTTACAAAACTCACGCCCCATGGTAGAATACAACCGACAGTTGTCACCGTTTTCAACGTTAGGTTGAGATGCTGCAACTACCGCTATATTCCTTATGCGGTGTGACACGAGTATAATAAGAACACAAACCAAATAGGTGGGAGAGTGAGTATATCATGGCACATACACTCGGAAGCAAAATAGCGGAGCTTCGCAAAAACAACGGAATGACCCAGGACGAATTGTCCGAAAAACTCGGCGTCACTCCGCAGGCGGTGTCTAAATGGGAAAACGACATTTCCTGCCCGGACATAATGCTGCTGCCCAAAATCGCAAACCTTTTGGGCACAACATGCGACGAACTTCTGTCAAACGAACCGAGGAAGGAAACGGTGCTACTGCCCGAGGAGCGGCGGAAAAATCCCGACGATATGGTGCTGCGCATAAACGTCAACTCAAGCCACGGCGACAAGGTGCGTGTCAACCTGCCTATACCGCTTATCAAAGTGGCGATTGAAATGGGCATGAACTTAGACGTCTCGGGCAACGACGTGCTGAAAAACATTGATATGGAGCAGATAATGGCGCTTGTCGAGCGCGGGCTTATCGGTAAGCTTGTCGAAGTCGAAAGCAGTGACGGCGACACCGTCGAAATCGTGGTAGACTGATTTTATAAGCTTGCAGGGAATGGAGGAGCTACGGCCGGAATTAAGTTTATCCCCCCTTCCGGTCGAAGCAATGCTGCTGTTATGCGTATCATTGTTGAGTCACCAGGAGAAAACACTATTAACATTGCTGTCCCGAACTGGATAGTATTTAACCGGATAATAGCGCTGGTAAGCGCGACAGTTATCAAAAAGCATGCGGACAATGAAAGCTGGGAAATCAAACTCAGCGCCTCGCAGCTTACAAAACTGTTCCGCGCGATTCGCCGTGCAAAGCGCAGACACGGTAAACTTGAGCTTGTCAGTGTCGAAAGCAGTGACGGTGAAAAGGTGCAGATACTGTTGTGAATAGAAACCGGACGGTTTTGCCGTCCGGTTGTTTTTATTGGGCGGGTAGTGCGTCTGCGGTGTGCAGTTTATATGTTGCCACGTTTTGCATCGGGCTATTACATGATACTATCCTTATATAGTCTCTGCTGTGACATGTTGATGTTTTTCGGTTCAACACCGCACACAAGCGTTTAGCTCTCACATTGCAACCGTGTACTCCCTCAAGCCGCTCGTTTCCATAGGGTGGCGCCGGTTGAGAATAACTTATAGAAAAAGGGCCGACACAAATTAAAAATTGTGCACAGCCCTTGGTTTTAGAGGGGTGTAGGCAACTTTATCCAGAAAGTTCCCCACAATTCCGCTGGCCCAACCGTTACTTCAAGAACACCTCAAGCACGGGCACAATGCAGCCGAGCGGCTTTTTGAGCGGGATATTGAGCTCGACCGTATCCTCGCCCTGACGCGAGAAGCGAATCTCGGACGCGTCGGAGAGCAGCTGCACATAGTCCACGTGGCGGACAAGCTCGCCCTCGAGGTAAATCTTGTTGAACTGCCACGACAGCACATGTATGTAAAGCCGCTGCTTTTCGGGATTATATGTCAGCTTGCAGCACTCCGGCGCCTTAAACTCGAGCGGAGCCTGCGTGCAGCCGTAAATCGCGCGGCTGTGACGGCGCATCCATTTTCCGATTTCATACAGACTGTTGAGTGCGCGCTCGTCAAACTCGCCGCGGCCCGTCGGTCCGACGTTGAGCAGCAGGTTGCCGCCCTTTGAGACCGAATCGATAAGCATGATGATAAGCTGCTCAGGCGACTTCCAGCTTTCCTCGTCGCGGTGATAGCCCCACGAGCCAGAGAAGGTGTGGCAGCCCTCCCAGACCACCGGCACACCGTTTACTTTGACCCACTCGCGTGGCATATACTGCTCGGGCGTTTTGATATCCTGGTCAATCTGCAGCCTGTCGTTTATCAGGATGCCGGGCTGCAGCTCGCGCACCAGCTTGATAAGCTCCTCGCTGTGCCACTCATCTTTGCCTTTGCCCGGATAGCGCTGGCTCGGACCGACCGAAAAGTCGTACCACAGTATGTCGATCTTGCCAAACCGCGTCAAAAGCTCGCGCGTCTGACCGTACAGATACTCGCGATAGCGTGCAAAGTCGCGCTCCTTGTCCTTGGCGGCATACTCGGGATTGTCGCGCATCGGATGGCACTCGTCAACCGTATAGTCGGGATGATGCCAGTCGAGCAGCGAGTGGTAGAACCCGACCCTCAGGCCGCGATTGCGGAACGCATCCACCATCGGGCCGAGCAAGTCGCGGCCGTACGGCGTGTTGGTCACCTTGTAGTCGGTGAGATCCGAATCCCACAGGCAGAACCCCTCATGGTGCTTTGTCGTGACCACAAAATACTTCATGCCCGCGTCTGCCGCCGCCTTCGCCCACAGCTCGGGGTCGTAAAGGTCGGGGTCAAAGTGGCGGAAGTATTTCTCGTACTGCTCGTTTGACATGCGCTCGTGGTTCTTTACCCATTCGTGACGGGCCGGTAGCGCATATAGTCCCCAGTGAATGAACATTCCGAACCGGTCGCGGACAAACCACTCGGTATCGCCCGGCGTCGGCGCCGGCTTTACAACTGTCAGCTTGTCAAGTTCCATGACTTTGCCCTCCAAATATATGGTATTACGGCTTTGCCGTTAGAGGTCATCGCTTTAGGCACTACAAATATGGGGTAACTTCCCGAACAACTTCTTTGCCCGGGGCTTTTCCGTGTCTCACGCTTTTCAGCATTGTTTTGTTGCGGGTCGATACCTACTTCAATCATGCCGGAGGGGAGACCCCTCTCGATACTTCTCCGATGGGGGATGATTCCCCGGGGCAACCGGTACGGCACATTTGGTTCGCGAAAGTGGCTAATGCTCACTTCCCTGCTCCACTACAAGGCGGCTTATGGCGCGAAAAGCATCACCGCCGCATTGCCCTGCGCCCTCTCAAGCCGCCGCTCGAGTTACCGTGGAGTTTTAAAAAGTTCCGATATATTTTACTCAGCAGCCGTACAGATACGCCTCCTGCTCGGGCGACAGCTTGTCTATCTTCGCGCCGAGCGAGGCCAGCTTCAGCCGCGCGACCTCGGCGTCTATTTCAGCCGGCACTGGATACACTTTGCGCTCGAGCGTGCCCGCAGTCTTTGCCAGATACTCGAGCGACTTGGCCTGAAGCGCAAAACTCATGTCCATTATCTCTGCCGGATGGCCGTTGCCTGCCGCAAGGTTGACGAGTCTGCCCTCGGCGAGCAGGTTGAGCACGCGCCCGTCCGGCAAGCGATAGCCTGTGATGTCGGGCTTGCGCTGCCATACCTCGACCGCCATCTCGGACAGCGCATTTTTGTCAATTTCCACGTCGAAATGGCCTGCGTTTGCAAGCAGCACGCCGTCTTTCATAACCTCAAAGTGCTCGCGCCGGATAACGTCGCAGCAGCCCGTCAGCGTAACAAACAGGTCGCCTACCCGCGCCGCTTCGTCCATGGTCATCACTTCGAAACCGTCCATGATAGCCTCGATAGCGCGTACGGGGTTGATTTCGGTTACGATAACTATGCCGCCCATGCCGCGCGCACGCATTGCAAAGCCTTTGCCGCACCATCCGTAGCCGGCGACGACCACTTTGCGGCCCGCTATCATCAGGTTGGTCGTGTTCATGATGCCGTCGAGCGTCGACTGCCCGGTTCCGTAGCGGTTGTCGAACAGGTGCTTGCAGTCGGCGTCGTTGACGTTTATCATCGTGTACTCAAGCTCCCCTGCCTTCTGACGTGCATACAGGCGGTTTACGCCCGTCGTCGTCTCCTCGCAGCCGCCGATAAGGCTTTTGCCATACTCCCGGCAGTCGCCGTGCAGAAGGCTGATAAGGTCGCCGCCATCGTCTATCAGCAGGTCGGGCACGCATGCCAGCGTTTTACGCAGATGGCGCTCATACTCCTCGTCGCTGACACCGCGCCAGGCGTTGACCTCAAATCCGTCCTCGACAAGCGCGGCGGCCACGTCGTCCTGCGTCGACAGCGGGTTGCAGCCCGTCACATACACCTCGGCGCCACCCGCGCGCAGCGTCTGCGCCAGATAGGCGGTTTTTGCCTCAAGGTGTATCGACATGGCGATTTTCATGCCGGCAAACGGCTTTGTGCGCGAAAACTCTTCATTTATAAGATTAAGCACAGGCATGTAGCTTTTAACCCATGCGATTTTATCGTGTCCCGAAGGTGCAAGTTTGATGTCTTTGATTTCGCTCATTTAAATTTGCTCGCTTCCGTTATAATTTTATATATTTTCCATGTTTTTTCAAGTGCTATATCACGCAATACGGCAAATTTACCGTTTGGGGCGTGCGTTGAAGTAGCTTCTGCGGCTTTTTGGCGAGGAATATGTTGGCTTTTTCCTCTGCCCCTGCTTTTGCCGCTCATCCGTCCCGGCGGCGCAGGCGGGCCATGATATATACCACCCACAAGCTTGTCGCAACTATTATCACGCCCGAGGCAATCCACACAAGCTGTGTGTTTATCCTGCGTCCGCTTTGCGCGAGCGCCGCGTCACGCGCGTCGTCGAACAGCTTTTTCAGCTCGGCATCGCTGTGCCGGTCCGAATACGCGTTTATCTCGCTTATCATTATAACCGGCTCACCGATGTCGGTGTAAACAGCCCCGCCATCCTCGCCCTGCACCACGCCGCGCAGTGTCATAACGAGCCTTGTGGAGCTGCGCAGCCCCGCAAAACCCGAGAAATCGGCATAGACGGTGTTCCACCTGCCCGGGTACACAAGCCCGGTCGCGCGCGCCACGTTCGTGCCGTCGGTGAGCAGCAGCGTCAGCTCCGCTGCGTCGACACCGTCCGGCATCGCCGCAAGCTGCAGCTCGAATCCCAGCGCCGGCGCGATGGAAAGGTCCAGCCTGTATTCAAAATCGGTATAGATACCGCCCCGCCCCGTGCCGGGCGACAGCTTGACGCGGAGCAGCCCCTCGCGCCCACTGAAACTGTTGCCGCCCGATATTGCCTCGCACTCGAGCGTGCCTACCCAGCCCGCCGTACCGTCGGCAAAGCTGAACAGCGTGTATTTCCCCGCCCCGCTCTGCGGCGTGTCGGATATCTCCGTCTCGGTCACGACGCGCTTTGTCGCCTGCGCCTCGTCAAACGCGGGGATAAGCTCGCGCCACTCGCCTATTCCGATAACGGCTTTATACGGCTCGGCTATCGCCGCCGAGTGCTGCGTGTCTATTTCTTCAAGCACCAGTGGGTCAATCACCTGCGCGTGTGTGATTATAAAGCCGCAAACAATTGAATAGCTCGGGCCGGACAGCTTGTACACCGCATAGATATAGTCAGCCGTCGCTTTCGCGGCGTCCCTGTAGGTGCGCGCGATGTGCGCCGGCCGTTCGCAAAGCAGAATCGGTCGCGGCGCGCCGCCGTAATGCAGCTGCTGGCGCATGAAATAGCTGCACAAAAGGTCGATGTTCGCGATTGTAATGCGGTCGGCGGTATAGTCGGCGCCCGCCGCCCTGTCTGCAAAGGCATAATAGTCGTCCTCATCAGGAAACGGGTCAAAAGAAGGCTGCCAGCCGATGTCGCCCTCCTCGCTGAACATGTTGTGAAGCGAGTCGATAAGCGAGCGGCTGTCGTATATATAACGTGCCCCGGCCGTCAGCTCAATATCCCATCTCGAACCGAACGCGGCATAGACCTCCGGCCCCGCGCCGGCCACCGAGCGAATTGCGTTATACGCTATCCGCAATGCATTCCCATACGCGACGGTGAAATTTGAAAGCGAGGCCGCGCCGAGATTGTAATATTTATAGGCCGTTTCGACCGAGCAGCCGATAATATACCCGTAAACCCTGCCGTTTGAGTAATCGCCGGCACTGTAGCGACCGGCCAGAAACTCGCATGCCGCGCGCAGATAGCCCACGCCCGACACCGTCGCGGTGTTGAAGGCGGCATATACCGCCGAGCCCGACGAGCCGGGATAGTTGAACACGCGGCCCACCGCCGCCGAGCCGGTATAGCGCGTGGTCAAGCGCAGATAGACGCGAACTCCGTTTTCCGTATTTTTTCTGATAGTCTCGTCAAGGTATTCGACATAGTCCGACTCGGCGGCATAAACGACGCCGTCGGACACGAATGTCGAGCCGGTGCCCGTCAGCGACATAATCTCGGGCAGCGAAACCTCTATGACCGTCTGCGCCGTACCGCCGTAGGGTTCGCCCACCGCGGGCGAAGCGCCGCGGATCAAGGTCGGGCGCGATGGCTCGGTCTCAACTTTTGCAAGTATTTCGGGGTTTGTTATATATTTGTAGCCGTCAAGCAAAATCGGCACGCCGTCGCGAATGGCCACAAGTGCAAATTTGGAGTTGATGCGCGAGCTGCCGTCCTGCCGGTACAGCGAAAACTCGAATGCAAACGAGTGGGTCGCGCTGACGCTCTCGACCGGTTCGAGCGTGGAAATGGTCGACGGGTCGGCGCTCTGCCAGCACTCAAGCTCGTACAGCTCGAGCGTCGTGCCGCGCAGCCGCTTCAGCCCCGTTTCGCTGAGCGTGCCCTCGATGCGTATGGTCTCCGCCGGCGTGATTTTGCACGACGTGACGGCGGCCAGCCCCGCATCGCGCGAAACGTATGTCGATACCGGCATTATCGAAAGGATTTTTATATCCCCACGCAGCTCGCCGTTGAACACCAGCCGGATTTGCCCTACATAGTCGGCTGTGACCGGCAGATAAATCGTCTGGGGCGCGGACGCGGCCTGTATCTCGACGGTACGGCTGCGCTCCGGCGAAAATTCGGGGCTTTCATAGGTCGTGTAGTACAATGTTACCGACTTGCAGCCCGCGCCGTTGGAAAGCCTGATGCGCAAAGCATCGGTATCGGCAAACGAGTTATATCGCAGCGACTGCGTCTCGATAAATGGGTCGGTGTCTTCCGCGACAAGCGTCAGCGTGCCGTCAGCCGGCAGCTGGAGCGCGCCCCCCTCGGCATACCATTTATCGGTGAGGCAGGTCATCGCGGTGTAAAACCCGTCCTGATTTGAGGTGCCCAGCGCGTCGATATATGCTGTAAAGCCCAGCGTGTCGGCTGCGACAAGCGAAAGCTCGATTGCCGAAACGAGCGCGCTGCCGGTCTCGGGCAAATAGTCTCCGATTTTAAAGAGCGCCGCGCTCCACGTGACGCCGCTTATCGGAACACTTGCGGTGTAGCTTGTCCCGTCGTGCCAGGTCACCGTCACCGATGCGGTGAAGTATCTGCCCGGCTCGTCCGGCAGGCATACGCCGAAAACCAGCCATTTTGCCGACGTGAAGTTGAGCGGGTAGCCGTACTCGCGAACGACCGATACCCTGCTCCTGCCCGCCGGCGCGGTGACCCGCAGGCATCTGTCCCCCTCAAGCGGGCTGTACGGCAATATGTCGGGCGCCTCAACCGATGCGACCGACACAGCCTCGTCCGTCGGCTCCCATGCGTCCGGGTTTCCGAACCTGTCAAGTATCTCTGTCAGATTTGCCGCAAGCAGTCCCGGGTCGACATTTGGGATTGCCAGCGCCACGCGCTCGCCGGGCGTCGCGGCCAGTGCCGCGGCAACAAGCACTATGGCGACCGCCGAAGCCAAAACAATCGGCAGCCAAAATCGTTTTTTTCTAAAAGGCATTTCTGTTATTTTATGTAAGACTTCATATTTTTAAATATCCAGCGATTTCTAATTTTATATTTCTCAAATATAACAAATCCACAATTCGCTGCGCAGGCTGCCGCCCGCGTTGCGTATATTATAACATCCCGGGCACGCATTGGCAATAAATATTTTACAAACAACACGTTAACATATTCGCCATTACTCTTGACAACCATGATAAATTTAAATATAATGTTCAGGGATTGTGATTAGAAACCTAATTTTGCAACCGAAAATTATTTTTTTAACATATCGGAGGTTCGTTTCACATGGAGAAGTTAAGAATCGGTATCATCGGCTGCGGAGGTATCGCTAACGGCAAGCACATGCCCGCGCTCAGCAAGCAGAAAAACGCCGAAATGGTCGCTTTCTGCGACATCATTCCCGAGCGCGCTGAAGCCGCTAAGGCAAGATATGGCACTCCCGATTCCCAAGTTTACACCGATTACAAAAAGCTGCTTGAGGACAAGTCCATCGACGTTGTCCACGTTCTGACTCCCAACCGCATGCACAGCGTTATCACTGTGGATGCGCTCGAGGCCGGCAAGCACGTCATGTGCGAAAAGCCCATGGCCATCAACTCCGAGGAAGCGAAAAAGATGGTCGACGCTGCAAAGCGCACCGGCAAGAAGCTGACCATCGGTTATCAGAACCGCCATCGTCCCGACTCGCTCTATATGAAAACCGAGGCGGAATCCGGCACGTTCGGTGATATCTATTATGCAAAAGCGACGGCTATCCGTCGCCGCGCAGTTCCGACCTGGGGCGTGTTCCTCAACGAGTATGAGCAGGGCGGCGGCCCCCTCATCGACATCGGCACCCATGCTCTCGACCTGACGTTGTGGATCATGGACAACTACAAGCCCAAATACTGTGTCGGCACCACCTATCATAAGCTCAACAAGAACGAACCCGATATGCAGGGCAACGCTTGGGGCTGCTGGGATCCCGACCAGTTCACCGTCGAGGACAGCGCGTTCGGTTTCGTAGTAATGGAAAATGGCGCAACCATCTTCCTCGAGTCGGCTTGGGCGCTCAACACGCTCGACGTGCGTGAGGCGGTTACCACCGTTTGCGGCACGCTCGCCGGCGGCGACATGAACGACGGCGTTCGCATCAACGGCGTACGTTTCGGCAGACAGTATGTATATCGTCCCAACCTCCAGGCTGGCGGCGCAGCATACTATGAAGGCTCCGGCGACGAGGATCCCGGTGTACGCGAAGCACGCCTGTGGCTTGACTCCATCATCAACGACAAGCCCACCGTCGTCACACCTGAACAGGCATTCTGCGTAACGCAGATTCTCGAAGGCATCTACAAATCTGCCGAAACCGGCGCTCCGGTCTATTTCGACTAAACTATATCCGCTTTGGCGCGGGCAGTTTAGCGCGCAATAAATCTGTTGCGCGGACAAGCTGCTGCCCAGAGCACAGCTAAAAAGTGCAGGAGCAAGGCGGCTCGCCCGGCATCTGCACGGATACATACGGAAGAGCGCTGCTTGTTATACGGGGCGACTACTCCGTCGTCTACCCATGGCGGCGTGGTAGTTCGCCCCGCTTGAACATTTGGCATATTTCCCCTCTCTCCCGTATAACCATAAAAATAACCGCTTATGGGAGGTTTAATTATGAAACTCGGCGTATTTACCGCGCTCTACGGCAGCCTTTCGCTCGACGAAGCGCTTGCCAAGCTGAAAGCGCTCGGTGTGGAAGCGGTCGAGATTCCTGCCGGCGGCTTTCCCGGCAAATCGCACTGCGATCCCGAGGTATTGCTTGCCGACCGCGACGAGTTCAACAAGTTCGTCGCGACCATCGAAAAGTACGGAATGGAGATAAGTGCGCTTTCCGTGCACGGCAACCCCGTACATCCCGATAAAGAGATAGCAAAGTCTTATGACGACGATTTCCGGCGCTGCGTGCTGCTTGCCGAAAAACTGGGCATTGACACCGTTATCACCTTCTCGGGCTGCCCCGGCGACAGCGAAGACTCCAAGTACCCAAACTGGGTTACCTGCCCGTGGCCGGATGACTTTTTGAAGATTCTTGACTGGCAGTGGAACGAAGTGCTTATTCCCTACTGGAAAGAAGCGGTCGAGTTTGCAAATGCGCACGGCGTGACCAAAATCGCGCTCGAAATGCATCCCGGGTTCTGTGTGTATAACCCCGAAACCTGCCTGAAGCTGCGCGAGGCGGCCGGCCCGACCATCGGCGCAAACCTTGATCCCTCGCACCTGATTTGGCAGGGCATCGACCCGGTGCTCGCAATTCGCAAACTGGGCGACGCCATCTATCACTTCCATGCCAAAGACACGAAGATTGACCCGTATAACTCGCGCACCGACGGCGTGCTCGACACCAAGCACTATTCGGACGAGATCAACCGCGGCTGGGTGTTCCGTGCGGTCGGCTATGGCAACGATATGCAGTACTGGCGCGACATCGTCAGCAACCTGCGCCTTGTCGGATATGACAAGGTTATGTCCATTGAGCACGAGGACAGCCTGATGAGTATTGACGAAGGCCTTTCCAAGGCTGTCGCATTCCTGCGCGAGGCTATCATGTCCGAACCCAAGCCCTCGAGCATTGCGTGGGCGTAAAAATCTTGTCTTGGACGCTGTAATCCACATAAAATATAGCGAATCAAAAGCCTGCCGGCGCATGCCGGCAGGCTCGAAAAATAAATAACACCTGTGATGAAAGGACGTGCGCCGAAGCGAAAGCGCACGTTACGGCTAAAGCGATGAAAAAGAATATTGCTATCGTCGGTTATGGCGGGATGGGCGGCTGGCACGCCGATCATGCCCGCAACAGCGATGTCCTCAACCTTGTCGGTGTATACGACATCAAACCGGAGCGCAACGAACTCGCACGCTCGCGCGGCATACATGCATACGATTCGTTTGAAGAGCTGCTCGCCGACCCGAATGTCGAGATTGTCACAATAGCGACGCCCAACGAGGTGCACTGTCCGATTGCGGTCGCGGCGCTCGATGCAGGCAAGCATGTTGTTAGCGAGAAACCCGTCACGCTGTCATCGGCTCTGCTCGATAAGATGATCGATGCGGCGAACAGAAACAACAGAATCTTCACCGTCCACCAGAACCGCCGCTGGGACAACGAGATTCTTGCGGTTAAAGAGCTGAAGGAAAAGGACGAGCTGGGTGAAATCTTCAACGTCGAGTCTCGCGTACACGGCTCGCGCGGGATACCCGGCGACTGGCGCGCCAAGAAAGAACATGGCGGCGGGATGCTGCTCGACTGGGGTGTGCATCTTATTGACCAGGCGCTGTTTGCGTTCCCGGACGATCCGGTTGTCGCTGTCTACGCTCGTTTTGACAACATCACCAACAAGGAAGTTGACGACGGCTGCCGCGTCGTCATGAAATTTGAGTCCGGCCTCAACTACTATGTTGAGGTTGGCACCTCCAACTTTATTTCCCTGCCCCGTTTCTACATACAGGGCATCAACGGAACGGCATTGATTGAGGATTGGGGTAAGCCTATCAAGATAGTCTCGTGCAACCAGTGGGCTGAAAGCGACGTGACCCCCATCAAGGCTGCGTCGGGTATCACCAAGACCATGGCACCGCGCGACGAAAAGACTATCACGACTTATGAGCGCCCCCTTCCGCCGTCCGACGTTCACGACTTCTATCGCAACCTGTGCAAGGCAATCGACGGTGTCGAGCCGCAGCTTATCACACATGACCAGATGCGCCGCGTCATGAAGATTATGGAAGCGTGCTTCGAGTCCGATCGCACCGGCGAAGTCGTAAGAACCAATATCTAAACTCTAAACACCAGTATTTAAGCCGCCTGTTTCGGGTATCGCGCCCGGGCCGGCGGTTTTTTTTGTGCTTTTGCGACGCGAGAACAGGGTGTTCTATGCGTTCTGTGGACGCCGGGGATATAAACGCGGGGGAGCTTTTTGGAAAAGCTCCCCCGCAAATCGCAAATTATAGCTTTATCCGTCTCGCCTCTGTATAATAGCGCTTGCCGGCCGCCTCGCCCATTGAAAAGGTCTTGCGCGGCAGCGGCCCACGCGACTCGACATACTCGAACAGCTCGCTTTTCCCTATCCCGTCGAATATGAACCCGACGGTGTCCGCACGCTCGGCGCACAGCCGTCGCACAACGTCCTCGCCATGGATATAATCGACCGTCGCGTCGGGACGGGTGGCAATGTAGCCGTCGATAAACTCCTGCACAGTGCCGCACACAAGCCCGGGCGCATAAAAGCTGCCTCCGCCTGCCTGCGTGACAAACTCTACGTTCGCCTCGCCCGCAAAACTGAAAGTGTCTCGCAGCGCCGTCTCCACCTCTTTCGGGTCGACGCCGAATATCACGCGGTAGATAGGCTCAAACACCAGCGCCTCGTCGTGGATGTTGACAAGCTCCACAAGCGCATAGCGCGAGGGCAGGTCGGAGCGACCCGTCTGCGCTTTTTCAGCCTCATAGCAGGCTTTTGCCGTCGCAAGTGAGTGGTTGCCGTCGCCCATCGCGAAAACAAGCGGGCACTCGCCTTTTGCCAGCGCCGATATCGCGCGGGATATATCGCCGTATGCCGACCGGTCGACGAGCCAGCCTCGCAGATGCCCGCCTCCCATCATAAGCTCGAAATCGTATAGCGTTTCGCCACGCCGGCTCTCAAGCGGCTCGATAACCGTGCGGCCGGGGTCGTTTATCAGCACCATGATGTGCGGCAGCTCAAGCGGCGCATTTTCGCGTATCCGCACGCGCGGCGGAATGCGCGACAGCACAGTGCCCTCGGTCGCGCGCACAAGCGAGCGCGATTCGGCGGTATAGTCGTATTCTTCAAGGTCGAGACAGCCGACCAGCCCGCGGCGCACGCCTCCGCCCGGCATAGTCCGCTCGACATAGACATAGGCGTCTTTGTATTCGGCGAAAACGCCGTCGTCGATGTAATTTTGCATTGTCTTGCAAATTGAGCCGATGCGCGCCTCGACGTCGGACGAATCGAGAAACGCCTCCGGCAAAATAAGCCTGTACGCCGACGGCGCGTCGCCGACGAGTTCCTCCACTGCCTGCCAGTATTCCGGCTCGGAGGTGTACTGGTCGCACGCGACGCACGACCATTTTTCAAACCCAGCCTTCGGAAGCAGTATATCGGCGGGCACAAATGCGGTTTCTATGGGCATGGTATTCTCCGTTTCAGTTAATGTATATAGGTTTGCCGAGCGCAAACGAGTATATAATGCTGCGCTCGACCTGCCGCCCGGTCAGCTTTTCGATTGCCCGGGCATAGTAGCCGAGCTGACGCGCATGGCGATTTACTAATAGCTGCTCCGCCTTGCGTATATCGGTGCGCAGCTCGCGCGGTATGTAGTCGGTTTTATAGTCGACAAGCCTCAGCCTGCCATCCTTTGTTTCATAGTAGCAGTCAATGACGCCCTGCACGAGCACAAGCTCGCCGGCAAGCAGTTTTTGCAGGTTTTCGTCCTGTGTGAACTCGGACGCGGGTAGCCGCACGTTGAACCGCACCTCGCGGTACAGCGATTTCGCCGCGCGCATGTCGGCATAAAGCGGGCTGCGGAAAAACCGCTCAATCTCCCTCACGTCCACAAGCTCCGCGTGCGTCGCCGTCATAAAGCGGCCCGCAACCAGCCGCTCAAGCTCGGCCTCCACTCCGTACCCCTCGACGTAATCGAAGTCGCAGAACTGCATGAATATGTGCGTCGCAGTGCCGCGCTCGGCGGCAGCGACCGGCTCGGGGTCGTCCGATAGGAAACGCGGCGGTCCGAATTTGCTGCCCGCGGGCTGTCCGCCGGCTTCCCCGCCCACCGCGATGTCCGCCAGCTCGGGTGCAAGCTCGTAGAGCGCGGATGTATCCGAGAGGTCGAGCGTACCGTCGCCCTCGCCCTCGTCGAGTATCGAGGGGTAAAGGTCAGAGACCGACAGCTTTGCCGGCAGCTTTTCAAGCGGTTTCCAGCGATAGGAAAACGACAGCCGACGCTCGAAAATCGCCTTGTATTTTTCAACCTTGCCGTCATCGGGCGGCACCTGACCGTCAATGGAGGAGCCGGCTGCGGTCGGCCTGCTTTCGGCTTCGCCTGATAAAGGCGCGATTGCGGACTCGTCTTGAGCATACGGCACCTGCCCGTCAAATGCAGGTTCGGCGGTCAAAGGCACGTCCGCAAGTCCGGCTGTCCCGGGCAAATGCCGCTCCGCTGTTTCGGTTGCATCGCTGCCGTCGGAAGTCATCTGCTCCTGTACGTTGTCTGCATCACCGTCCGGAGCGGCTGCCGGCTTCGCTTGCCCGACAGCGTGCCGCTCGGGTAAGTCGGCGGATGCGTCGAAAATCTCAAGTTTTGTATAGTCGTTGTCTCTGCCGCCCAGCGCGCCGGCTATCCAGCTAATGAAGTTTGATGCGCCCATGACCTCGGCGGCGCGCGCGTCTGCGGGCAGGTGTTTTGCGGCTATCTCGGCTTTGTCCAGCAGTTTTGCGGGTTCGTTTAGCGTCGCGGTGACATACAGCCGCTCTTTTGCGCGCGTTATGGCGACATATAGCGCACGCATTTCCTCATGCCTGATGCGGCGCGTGATGCGAAGCGCCGTTGCGGTGCGAACCGGCGTGTCTATGCTGCCGAAGCCCGAGGCGTCACCCAGTTTTGCAGATGCGCCCAGCTTCGAGTCGAACAGGACCGGTTTCTGTGTATCTTTTATATTAAATCTGCGGGCGCAGTCGCAAAGAAAGACGACCGGAAACTCAAGCCCCTTCGATTTGTGGATGCTCATGATTTTCACGCCCGGCTCGGTCGCATTGGGCGGCGGGGTTTGCATGCGGCCGCTTTCGAGCAGCCCCTCAATATATTCTATAAAGCTGCCGAGCCCGCGGAACTGACCGTGCTCAAACGTGCGCGCAAGCTCATAAAGCCGCATGAGGTTGCGACGCCGCGCCGTTACCTCTGCGGGGTCGCCGCCGCCCGCAGCGAAGGCATGAGCGCCGATGTCGCGGTAGATAAAGCGCACTACGCGGTCGGCGGGGTTGGCCTCGGCATATTTGCGGTAAAGCGCCAGTTTTTCGAGGAAACGCCTGCCCTTTTCAAATCCTGTGGTCTTGGTATAATGCACGAGCGCCTCGTAAAGAGAAGCGGCTTTGGCGTCGGGAGGGGTCCCGCCCCCGTTTTCGTCGGCACCCGTGCCTTCGCGAAGTTCTGCCCCGCCCTCCGGGTCGCTTTCAATCGTGCCGGCCGAATACATGCCGGTTTCGGCGTCTCCGACTGCAGCGGTGCTGCCCGCTTTACCCTCCCAGTCCGCTACAGTATCCTCACCCGGCACGCCGATATCCGGAGTGTCGCCGTCGCCGAAGCCGTCCTCTGCGTCGCCACCGAAATAGAACGGCAGCTCGTCGCCGGGCGGCGGCATAAAGCGGCGGATGCGGACAAGGTCGTCCAGCTCAAAGCCGAAAAACGGGCTGCGCAGCGCGCCGGCGAGGTAGATATCGCGCGACGGGTTGTTTACACTGCACAATATACACATCATGGCCGACACCTCCGGCCGCTCGAAAAAGTCGGCGGCACCGCCGACCGAGCCGATGCCGCGGGCGCGCAGTGCACGCTCGTACACTACGGCGCGGCTTTCGGTGCTGCGGAGCAGTATCGCAATATCGCCGGGCTTGTATTCGCCCGACTCAATCAGCCTTGCTATCTCGTCGGCGACAAACTCGGGCTCGCCGTATTCTTTTTGCTCGGCGAGCATCTCTATCGGCTCGCCTATCTCGATACCCTCGTCGTCGTCGTCGGTGTGGGTTTCCTTTTCGCCCGTTTCCTCGTCATCCTTTGCGCTGTCGAAAATGAGGACGCGGACAGGATAGTCTTTTGAACCCGAGGGTTTGCCGAAATGCAGCTTGTCCCCCTCGCCGAATTCGACCTCGCTGCCCGTTCCGGTGAATATATGCTCCGAAATGCGGTTGGCAAAGTCAATAATCGCGCGGTCACAGCGGAAATTTGTGCGTAAAAAGAGGGTTTTTACAGCCGGGTCGCTGCGGTAGGAGGCAAAAAGCGAGGGTTCGGCACCGCGAAAGCCATAGATGCTCTGCTTGACGTCGCCGACCATAAACCGGGTTCGGTCGGACGGTTGGCCGGTTGCGCTTGCCTTTGCGAGCGCGGCGAAAATTTTGTCCTCCAGCTCGTTTGTGTCCTGATACTCGTCTATGTAAAGCTCGTCATACTCGGCCGCAACGGCGGCTGCCGTATCTGAGATGCTGCCATCGTCGGTGCAAAGCAGTCGATATGCAAAGCGTTCGAGGTCATTGAAATCAACAATCGCGCGGCGGCGCTTTTCGGCTAAAAAGCGCTGTTCGAACACCGAGAGCACCGCGTAGAATGTCTCGCACTGGCGGGCGCAGTCGGAAAGTACACCACGTAGCAGCTCTGGCTCTATCGAAAAATACTTTGCGTATATTTTCCTAACAAATCCGGTGCTGGAGGCAAAGTCGCTGCGGACTTTCCTGTACAGCTCGAGTTCCGGCGTTTTCTCATAGTTGCGCAGCGAGCCCAGCCGCTGGTTTTGGTAACCGCCGACATGCTCACGCAGCGTGGCATAATCGGCACCGCCGGCAAGCATCAAATCGAGCTGTTTTGCAAACTTGAGGTCATTTGCGAACTGATTGTAGTAGGCATTGGTGAGTTTTTCGTCGGCTGCAAACATGTCGAGCGCGCGCCCGAGCACGGCGATGTAGTAGCCGAGCTGGGTACGCAGCTCGCTTGCTATCGAGCGGCCCCAAGGCGTGGTCATAAAGTCGGTGTCGCCCTCAGCTGCGGCGCGGAGGGTTTCGGCATTATTCAAAAGCAGCTCTACGCCGGCTATATACTCGCGCAGCTTTTTGTAAAGGTCAAGCAGCAGTACGGCGAGCCTGTCGTCGCGGTCGGAGACAAAGGCATCGCAAAATTCGCCGAAATCGACGGGACAGTCGAAAATGCCCTCGTAAAAACCGTCGATGACCTGTTCCATCACCTCGGCGGCGAGCAGTTCGGACTCGGGCTCGTCACAGACACGCAGGCCGGCAGGCAGTCCAAGAGCAGAGAGGTTTGCGCGGACAATGCCAAGGCAGAACGACGAGATGGTGTAGATGTGAGCCGATGGGAGCAGCATAAGCTGTCTGCGGAGCCGCCTGTTCTCCGGCTCGGCGGCGAGCCGGGCGCGCAGTGCGACGGCGACCCTGTCCCGAAGCTCCTCGGTCGCGGCGTTGGTGAACGTGACTATTAGCATGCGCGTGATGTCGACGGGGTTAGACTCGTCGCACAGCCGGCGGATGATGCGTTCGGTGAGCACCGCGGTTTTGCCCGAGCCGGCGCCCGCCGAGACAAGTATGTCATTTGCGCTGCAGGTGATGGCCTCAATCTGCTCGCGCGTCCAGTTGCGTTCTGCCACAAAACCGCCTCCGCTGCTTGAAATAGTGATACAATTATAGCCTATCGGCGGATATTTTGTCAACTGCGGGCGTTGACCCCCGGAGACAGGTATGTTATAATGCCGGGTAACTACTACTACTCGAAAAAGGACAGTGAGAAATGAAGCTGTTTATCATCAGGCACGGCGATCCTGACTATTCGATTGATTCTTTGACCGAGCGCGGGCGGCGGGAAGCGGCGCTGCTGTGCGAGCGGCTGCTCGGCGAGAATATCACGCGTGTGTACTGCTCGCCGCTGGGGCGTGCGAGGGCGACCGCGGCACCGTTTTTAGAAGCGACGGGGCTTGCGTGTGAGATACGGGACTGGATGCAGGAGTTTCCATACGGTGTGACTCAGCCGCTGGCATCGCATGGGCTGGCCGAATCCGACCGACCGAGCTGCTGTTGGGACATTGACCCGCGGTATTTTATGATCCATCAAACCGAGTTGAGCGACCCTGTGCGCTGGCGCGAGCATGAGATGTATAAGAAGGGGCGCGTGGGCGAGGGTGTGGACAAGGTTTACCGGGGCCTCGACGAGCTGCTCGCCGAAAACGGGTACCGGCGGCGGGGGATAATCTATGAGGTGGACCAAGATGCCGACCGCAACGCGAATATTGCGCTGTTCTGTCACATGGGATTGTGTATCCTGCTGCTGTCGCGGCTTGCGCATATATCGCCGCCGTTGGCGTGGCAGATGTTCCGGGTGATGCCGACATCGGTCTCGACGATTTTGTTTACGGATATAGGCGGCGGCTTTGCCCAAACCAAAATCTTCTCGGTGGGGGACACAAGCCACCTTGCCCCTATCGGGCTTACATACCGCGGGTGAGGCCGGCATAAACGAGAGCGAAAAATGCGATTTTGAGGGGGAGCTTTTCGGAAAAAGCTCCCCCTCGTCCGCACAAATCATCTGTGCGGTTTTCTTTTTGGGCTGTCACCGCAAAGTTTGCACCATGCATTAGATGCGCCTATGTGCTGGCACCCCTGCAACCATTTGCACCAATAAAACCTGCAATTATATATAAATTTGTATAAATCCCCGTTGCAAAAAAGCAAAATATGGCTTATACTATATCTATACTATAACTACAATAAAACTAATCCGCCGCAATCACGGCTTTACATATACATAAATGCCAGTAAACGACAAAATCAGACAATTTATACTTGAAAAACGCAAAGACAGACGCCGCAAAATCGCTTTGACTGCCGCCGCATCTGTTTCAATTACACTTGTAGTATCACTTTCCGTTATTGCCTCACTGATGCTGGTGCTGGGCAAACACCAGACCCCCAAATCGCCGGACGAAGCCGCGGAAACTTCGGCGCACGAAACATCTGTGCCCGAGTCCCCTCGCCCAGCTGAAACGCCGTCCGAGCCCGACCCTGACGACGTGACAGGTGACACAGGTGCCGAGCCGTCTGACAGTCCGGACGGACATTTTATACCGGTGCCGCCCGACTATGACTATACAAAACCGGTGCCCGAGTCGCCGCCGGTCGACAAATCGTTTTATGACGACGCGCTTTTCATCGGCGATTCGCGCACCGAGGGGTTCCGCATGTTTGCCGGGCTCAACAACGCCACGTTTTACTCTGCAAAGGGCCTTTTGGCGAGCACCACATTCACCGACCATTTCATCCCGCCCGACGGGTTTGACGTGCCGTCCGACGCCAAGACCGGCGAAGACGGAACGCTGACCGTCGCGCAGGCCATCGAGTACGGGCCTGTGTTCGGCAAAATATACATTATGCTGGGCATCAACGAGCTGGGCTGGCCGAACGTACAGGCGTTCATTGGCTACTATCGCCAGCTTATCGGGCTTATCCGCAAACACAACCCCGACGCGCACATATATGTTCAGCTTATCATCCCCGTCTCGAAGTCCAAGTCGGACACCGATGAAATTTACAATAATGAGCGTATAGCGCTGTTCAATCGGCTTATTGCGGAGATGTGCGCCGAGGAGAAGGTGTTTTATATCAACACTCCCGAGGCGGTCGTCGACGAAAACGGCGCGCTGCCCGAAGATGCGGGTATAGACGGCGTGCACATGAAGAAATTGTATTGCGAGCGCTGGCGCGACTATCTTTTCACCCACACCGTCCATTCATAAAGCGCGGCGGAAAGGTGCCAATATGGAGGGGCAACACAAGCGGATTGCGCCGAATGCCGCTTAGCAACTTTAGCCGGCACGCAAACACGCGTCAATAAATTATGTGCGGCTCGGTAAGCCGGCATATCGGCCGCGAGCGGCGTCAAACTCAAGCCGATAAAACAGCAGCATACGCCGGCAGCGATGCACAGACATAAAACAATAAAAGCGGGTACGCATGGGCTTATGATTTTGCCCTGTGCACCCGTTTTTTTATCGCCCGGAAACTGCTTCAAACCGGGCGTTATCTGCGTTTTTATACTCGTTTTTCTTTTTATACATGTTCTTGTCGGCATTGATTATCAGGCGTTCGATCTGTGATGCGTCGAATTCGGTGCAGGTCGCGCGCCCGATACTGCACGACAGCTTGTATGGACGGTCGGACGTGGCGTTTTCGACCTCGACCTCGCGCTCGATGTCGGCCACAATGGCATCAAGCTGCGCCTCGGTCGCGTCGGTGCATATAATCGCAAACTCGTCGCCGCCATAGCGCGCGAGGAAACAGTTTCTGCGCCCGCAAACTGTTCTGAGGATTTTGGCAAACGCGACCAGCGCCTCGTCGCCTGCCATGTGTCCAAAGGTATCGTTTATTTCCTTGAAGTTGTTGATGTCGATTAAAAACAAGACCAGCGACGACTTTCTGCCCGCGTTCTCTATGAACGATTCTATATAGCGGTTAAATGTACGCCTGTTGTTGACGCCTGTCAGCGCGTCTATCGAAATCTGTCTGCCCTGCAGCTCGAGGAAGTTGAGCAAAAGAGTGCACACCGACATTATCCACACAAGCGGGTATAAATCAAATATGGTCTGTATTATCCAGCCGAGCAACGGGAGCACTAAATAAAACGCGTCGACTAAATAGTCGCGGCGCAAAATGCTCAGCGACGCGCGCGACGCTCTCTGCAGCGCCATAACCGACGGTATCAAGACGGTCAGCCATATGGCAGCCGTGAAAGGCACATAAAGGATACCGCGCACAAATTGGCTGGACTTATCGATACTGAAGACCCAACCGGTTAATATGTTGACAATCAGCAGCAGCAATATCCCTGCGCAGGGCAATATATACAGCGCCATTCGCTTCTTTAGCCCCGCAACGTCGGCGGAAATGCGGTAATCGGTAAATACAAGCCACAAAAAAATTACAACATCGATGTTGAAATAATACGCAGTGTTCGTCGCGTAAAGCAGCGGCTGCATGTAAGGGTGGGGGGAGCCGAGCGGTATATTTGCCAGCCCGTCAATAACAAGCACCGCGATGTGCGCGACAATCAGCGCGGTAAACAGCTTTTCGCCGAGCAGAACGGTCATGTTCCGTTTCATCGAAAAAAGAATCAAAAGCAGTACAATAATACCGAAAGCCAGGATCTCAGCGTATAATACTTCAGGCACATCCACTACTCCGATATGGTCTTTTCCCATATCTTAACACCACTTTGTTAATATGTCAATAGTTTGCTAATGTTTGGATATATGTTTGTTTAGTTTTACTATATATTTACAATATTTTGGATGTGTGTCGAGCTGCAAGAAGCTTTTTGCGGTTTATGCGCTCCTTCCGGTGCTGTGGCTCGGTGCATTGCATATTTTACGGATGCGGGGTAGCTTTTTTCAAAAAGCTACCCCACTATATAGCGTTCCGCTGCGACGACTTAATAGATGCACCGCTACCAATCAAATGTCAGCTTTGACGGTCGCGCGCCAAGGTACTCGCACGACTGCTCAAAGCGGCGACGCGCCTCGGGGTTGCGCCCACGCACCTTTACCGCGCGGATCAACGTGTTTTTCGGCGTTTCTTCCGGGTCGACCAGCTCCACCGCATTGACACTGTAGCCGCATGCTTCAAGATACAGCACTCGCAGCGCATCGGTAAACGCATCCGTCAGCTTGTGCCTGATAAGCGGCTGCGAGCACAGCGCCTGCAGCCCGGCCGGCGGCGGTTCCATCAGGTTATACAGCTCATGCTGGCAGCACGGCGTCGAAAGTATCACGCGCGCGCCCGCCTGCGCCGCCTTCGCAAGCACTATATCGGTAGCCGTATCGCACGCATGCAGCGACAGCACAATGTCAGGCGTGCGCTCCGGCACAAACGCCTCGATGTCGCCACAGATATACTCGAGCCCGTTCCAGCCCAGCGCCGCAGCCGTCTCCCGGCAATACTCTATAACGTCGGGCTTTATGTCTACCCCCACCATTTTCAGCCTGCGTCCGCGCACCGCGGTGATGTAATAGTACGCCGCAAAAGTTAAATAGCTTTTACCGCAGCACAGGTCAAGCACATATATCTCGCCGTCGGCCGGCAGCCTGTCGGCAATGTCGGCCAGATACTCAAGGAACCTGTTGATCTGCCGGTATTTGGGGCGCATCTTGCTTTTTACCCTGCCCGCATGGTCTGCCAGCCCGAGCGCGGCCAAAAACGCGCCGTGTTCGCCCTCGCTCAAAATAAGGTTTTTCTCGCGGTTATGCGTGCCGATAGGCTCGGCAGGAGCTTGCTCGCCGCCTTTTTTTCGCGGCAGCTTGCGCGTTATCACCGGCGAGCCGTCTTTGGCGCGCTTTGCCTCAAACTCTCCTCGCGCCGACGAGATGTTGAGCTGCGCGAAATCGGCAAGCAGCAGCCCAGCCAGCCTGTCCGCTGCATCGCCCGCGGGCATGTTGATATGCCGCACCTTACCGTCCATCGTATACACCGCAAGCTGAAGCATCGGGTTCCCGCTGGAGCCGGCAAACAGCCTGCCCTCGGCGCGCCTGACTGCCGCAGACACGCCAAACGTGTCCCGCGCCGTCGCTGACGGCCGCGAAAGCGTGAGCCGACGCATGTCGGCGACCGCGTCGGCCAGTTTTGACTTAAACTCGGTTATATCCATTATATTCCTTATCCTTATACATGGAAACGTTTCGACAGCTCATACTTCATCTCGCTGCCCTTGAACACAAGCAGACCGACAAACAGTATGAGGCTGCATGCAACGCAGATTATTGACGGTATGACTATGAGCAGCACACCCGTGAAATAGAAGACAAGCGGGATAAGCCCGCCGAGCCCGATGAGCACAAGCGAGGTTATATAGTCGCCTGCATCGCTGCGCAGCACGCGCGATACCACGGTTATCGCGAGCATAGCCGCAGTGAACGCTATCGGCATGGCGTAATCGAGCGACCAGCCGCGCCAGCCGGTCACATAGTCCCACACCACGCTTCCCACGGCGACAACCGCGGCTTGGTTGGCTATATACCGCGCGATGCCCGACTTGCGCTTGATTGACAGGTACATTATAATCCAAAAACAGCCGAGTCCGAGCAGCGCAAACAGTGACCAGGCACCGGTATCGGGCAGCATCAAATTTATTGCCACGCAAATAATCGCAGCCGAAACCGTGGCGAAAAGCAGCCACTTGAACAGCCGCTCGAACTGGCGATATACAGAGCTGACCGCCGGGAACGGCTCTGGCTCGCCCTCACCCGTCAGTCTGCTCTGGCACAGCGGGCACAGTTCCCTGTCCCCGCGCACCGAAACGCTGCATTTTTCACAGTATTTCATATCCTTTTTTTATTTTACTCCAAATCTGCCGACCGCAGCCCGGCAAACCGCCGTTACTGTGCATCACCGGTATAAACCTGGAGAATGGCATCAAGGTTGGCATTCAGTTTTTTCTCGACCGATCTGAAAGTCGAGGCCACCGCCGGTTTAGTCTTCTCCACCAGGTCGCGTATGCGGTATGCCTCGCAACCGGCATACAGCGGCACCTGGAAGAAATATCCGAACTGGTAGCTTATACCCTCGCGGATAATCTCGAGCATCTCGCCCGACTCGTCATCGCGCGTGAATTTGACTTTCAGCGCCGTGTCGAAATAGGTAGGCACGACGGTTTTCAGGCTCGCTGCGTTGAGCGCTTCTATCATGACGCCGGTCTTCTCGAGATTGCGCGCGTCTTTGGGAACGGTCATGAAATTGTAACCGTTCCACGACTGCGACCGGTAGAGTTTTTGCGTCTCGTCCCATTTGGGGTACGGTATTATACCAAAGTCGGTCTCCAGCCCACGGAACACCACCGCATAATCGAGCATGTCGGGGTAAAACAGCGCGCGGCCGGCGATGAACATGTCGGTGAGCGGATTTTCGGTCATCGTTGATATCATCTTAAACGAGTGGACGCCCGGCGAGTTGTGGATGAAATTCGACAGTTTGGCAACGACGCTGTCGAACTTCGATATATCGGTGTTGATGGCGGGCAGACCGTCGGGGTCGGGCACTGTTATGGGTATCTCAAACGCCGAATAATAGGCGTCGGCGATATTGCCGAAGTCGGTAGCAAGCCCGTACAGGTCGCCGTCGTCCTCTTTGCCGTTGCCGTTGACGTCGGCATATACGTCGGCCGACAGCTCGATGAGCCTGTCTATCGTCCAGACGCCGTCGCGTACAAGCTGATAGAGGTCGGGCAGGTTATAGTCGGTCGCGAGCTGTTTGTTGAAAAAGTAGACAAACAGGTGTTTCCAGACCGTGAGCGTGTAGTCGCCGACCAGATACAGGAGTTTGCCGTTTATCGTGATCTGGTCGATGATGTCATGGTAATAGTATCTTGCGCCGAGGTCGATTGCCGGCAGATCGTGGATATTTAGCAGGTAGTCGGCAAGCCCGGTGCCGCACATATAGGCCTGGTAGCCCATAATGAGGTCGAACGAGCCGCCGCCCGCCGAAACTTCGTCTATGACGGTTTTCATAAACGAGTCGCGGGAAGGCCAAAGGCCGTCGATCGCGTGGGTGACGATTTTCACGTTGAAGCGTTCGCTTATCTCGGCGTTGCGTTTGTAAATCTCGTCCTCGACAAGGTCGCCGGTCAGCTCGTCGACCGCAACCTCGAACTCGGTGTCTTTGCGGCACAGCACGACGAAGTCTTCGCCGTCGAAATTATACTCGCCCAGCATGTCGAGATACGGGCGGGTTTCGGATTCGGTTACGGTTGTATCCTGCGTTTTGGCGGTGCTGGCGGTGTTGTCGGAACAGGAAACCAGAGAAACAAGCAGCATGGCTGTCGCTATAAGGGTTGCGATTTGACGTTTCATATCACACGTTCCTTTCCGCGCTCTCGGCGACCTGTATTTGGCTGTACTATATTATACTTATTTTGATGCGGTGACTATTACCTCTGCCCTGCCCGAAATTTCGAGCGTGCCGAAATCCGCCGGCACAAAGTAGCTGTAGCCCGCGGCGAGCTGCTCGGTTTTGCCGTATGCGGTAAGCGTGGCGTCGCCGGAAAGGCACAGCACGTTTGCAAATTCGCCCGGTTCGCCGCGATACTCGAGCGTGCCGTCAAGCTTGTATCTGTTTACCCTAAACAGCTCACACGAGGCAAGCAGGCTTTCGTCGCGCTTGCAGTGCGTGCTGAAGCGCAGCGCCTCTATCTGCTCGTGTGAAAAGTCGCGTATGACGCCCATAGCCTCGTCGACGTGGAGCTGGCGGAGGCTGCCGTCCTTTTGGCGGCGGTTATAGTCGTACACGCGGTAGGTGACATTGGAGTTTTGCTGTATTTCAGCGATGAGGATTCCTGCGCCGATGGCGTGTACCAGCCCCTGCGGGATGAAAAACACGTCGCCGGGCTTGACGGGGACGTAGTTTAGCAGCTCCTGGACTGTGCCGTCGGCGAGCGCGGCGCGGAACTGCTGCTCGTCGAACTTGTCTTTCAGCCCGTAGACGAGGGTTGCGCCCGGTTCGGCGTCCATTACATACCACAACTCGGTTTTGACCGGGTGTACCTGTATGGACAGCCTGTCGGCGGCGTCGATGAGTTTTATCATTATCCCAAAGTCGGTGGTGTTGGCGTCGATGCCGAGATAGTCGCCGAGCGTGATGCCGGCGTGTGGGCCGTTTATTATTGTGTTGTTGCCCTCGGGGTGTACCGAAAGCACCCAAGCCTCGGCAAGGTTTTCTCCGTCAAACGGTATGCCGTAGTTTTCTATAAGTCTGCGGCCGCCCCAGATTATCTGTTTGCGGGTCGGGTCGAGCCGAAGCGGATATTTCTCTCGTTCCAAAATTAGACCTCCGAACGTTTTCGTTGTGAAATATTATAGCACAGCACAGCCACTCGCGCAAGTATTTTGGCAGGTCTGTCCGCGGGAAGCGGGATGCGGATTCGTTTTGGAAAAAGCCACTCGCTTGCAGCCCTCAATTGGCTGCAGAGGGACGGGGATTTGAGGGAAACTTTTTGGGCAGTTCACCTTCCAAAAGCTTTTGCACCGGTTTCTTGTCGTGCTGTGTACTAATCTCTAACTTATACCGCGCCGTTGCCACAGCGTCATGCCTAAGTACACCGCAAAAATTAGTCTGCGTTTGCTGTGCGTTTCACTATGCGCTATTAAGACAGATTGTGCTGTGTCACTCGTGCCCCTATACATATTCCGCGTCTTTGGCGCGGGCGGCAGGCGGGTTCAGTGGGCGCGGTGCACCGCGAATATTTTAACATGCTCGCGAATATTATTCTTTGATGATAACCACAACGGAGACCGGCATATATGACAGCCAAAACCGAACAAGAAAAAACCCGCGATGCGGTATTTTTCATACTCAAACTCGCCGCGGTGTCCCTGATTTTGACGCTGGCGGCAATCGCTATCGGACATATCGGCAACCAATTCGGCGGTGCGCGCAGCACCGAACGCGACGCCGAAGCCGCCGGCATGTCGCCCGGCATGTTCGCCGGCGGCACGATGCGGATTATTGTCGACGCCGGCCACGGAGGCCGCGACGGCGGCGCGGTAAGCGTCACCGGCACGCCCGAGAAAACGCTCAATCTTGAGATTTCGCTCACGCTCGCCGAGCTTTTGCGTGCCGTCGGTTTCGAAGTCATCGAAACGCGAACTACCGACGAGGCTGTCGGCGGCGAGGCGCCAAAAGGCTCGCGCAAGATGTCCGACCTGAAGGCTCGGCTCAACATCGCGCTTGCCAACCCCGACGCGCCGCTCGTCAGCATACACATGAACAAATTTTCCGACCCGCGCTACAAGGGTCTTCAGGTCTGGTACTCGAAAAACTGCGAGCGCAGCAAAGCGCTTGCCGAGTACATACGCTCGACAAACGTTGCGCTGGTCCAGCCCGACAACACGCGCCAGATAAAGCCCGCGACCAGCGCCATTTTCCTCATGCACCGCGCCGTTGCGCCCGCAGTCACCGTCGAATGCGGGTTTCTCTCAAATTATGAGGAGGCAGCATTGCTTGAGACTAAAGAATACCGCGACAAGCTTGCAACTATGCTGACGGGCGCTATCGCAGCTTATCACAACGGCGTGATAGTGGAGGGCGCGGCGCAGTAAACAGTGAGCGCTGCAGGTGCACCGCCCAAAAGAAAGCGACATAAATGATTTTTTCGCGGGTGTGGGGGAGCTTTTTTTCAAAAAGCTCCCCCACAATCGTCTCCCCTGCCGGTAACTATCTCGTTCCGCCGGCGGTATAGCGCTCGTAGTAAAACAGATACTGCTGTGCGATGCCGGCGTAACGCCCGAGCGCGGAGATGTCGAGGCTGTCCGGGTAATACTTTTCAAGCACGCGCCTTACCCACACGTCGACCGGGAACACCTCTGTCCGCCCGAACCCGAACAGCAGCACACAGCTTGCGACCTTTATTCCCACACCCTTAATCTTCATCAGCTCGGCCGCCGCTTCGCTGGTCGGCAGCTTGGCAACAGCCTCAAGGTCGATCTCGCCCTCCGCAACCCGCCGCGCAGCGTCAAATATGTACTTTGCTCTAAACCCCGTCCGCAGCGCATATATTGCCTGCTCGCCTGCCTCGGCAAGCGCCTCCGGCGTCGGGAACGCGCTGCAAACGATTCGCTCGCCCGCCTCGGTTTTGCACTCAAACTTTTCGCCGTACGCCTCCGACAGCGCGGCGATTATCTTTTTTATTCGCGGCATATTGTTGTTTTGCGACACAATGAACGAGCAAAGCGTCTCCCACGGCTCCTGCCTGAGCACGCGTATCCCGCCGCCCCGCTCCATTGCCGCGCAGATTATCCCCGCCTTGTCAAACGGCGTGAATTTCTCGGCAATATCCGCCTTTATCGCGCCGTAATCTTCGTCAAGCGCGAGATAGCGCTTCCATATCCTCTCGTAATCGTCGCGGCTCGCGCCATGTATCACGAGCGTATCGGCCTGCGGCTGCTCAAATCTCACTCGTCTGCCGAACGCTATGCCCGAAATCCCCCCCTCGGGGTCGGGGTCAAATCTGAAACACTGTCCGCAGTCGAAAACCTGCGTTATGTCGAAATCCGAAAGCCCGGTCACAACAGCTTTACCCGGCTCGAATTTCTCGATTATACTGCTCATCGTAAATATGTATAACTCTCCAAAAGATTGTGCATTTACCGCATTTATCGCAGCGCCCTCTGCGCATTTTTAGCATATACACCGGATAACGCAGAAGTGCTTGCCACTTAATGTTATATCCATAATTAAAACGGCTTGTGCGATAATGTGCGTATTTTTGCATTATAACATCGACACGTGCTTGTGTCAACATCATCGGCTGTGGCCACTGTGCCGCAGGGGATGCGCCGAAGATTGCCACAAAAACAAAAAAACCGGGGCATACCCGGCTTTGCTTCACTGTTTTTCTGCACGCTCAAGTGCGAGCAGCCTCTCTTTCACGTCCAGCCCGCCGCCAAACCCCGTCAGCGCGCCGCCAGCGCCCACCACCCGGTGGCACGGCACTATAATCGCTATCGGATTTGCATGGCACGCCCCGCCCACAGCCCGCGCCGCACGCGGCCGCCCAACCTCGTGCGCTATCTCGCCGTAGGTTTTCACCTCGCCATAGGGTATACGCAGCAGTGCTTCCCACACCGCAAGCCGAAACGGAGTGCCCGAAAGCTCAATAGGCAGCCGGAACACGCGCCGCACGCCTGCAAAATACTCGCGCAGCTGCCGCTCGGCCTCATCAAGCACCGCCGAATCGCCTGCGCCGACATCGCACGAGCCTGCTGCCGGCAAATCTGCGCATGCAGCAGCAAAATCAAGCCCAACCAGCTTGCTGCGCGCCGCCGTCAGCAGCAGAGTCAGCCCGCCCACATCTATTTTGCGCATCGAACGACCGCCCATGATACCCTCCGTCACTCGATATCGTAAAGCCTCCGGTATTCCGCGGCTGCTTTAACGACTTTCTTAACATAATTTTCGGTTTCGGGATACGGGATAGCCACAAGCTCGCCGTCTTGCGATACGTCGGGATCGGCCAGCCACAACCGCACGCGGTTAAGCCCTGCATTGTAAGCGGCATAAGCGGTGTTCCATTGTCCAAATTCTTCATACAGCACCGCAAGCAGCATCGTGCCGTATCGGATATTGACCGCCGGGTCCCACAAATCCTCCAGCGTATAGCTTTCGCCGGTCTTGGACAGCAGCCAGTTGAATGTGTCCGGCATGAGCTGCATCAGCCCCGTCGCGCCGACGCGTGACACCGCGTCGGGTCTAAACGAGCTTTCGGTCCGTATCACCGCGAAGATAACCGAGCGTGGCACACCAAACTCGGCTGCGCTTTCGCTCACCAGCTCCGCATAGTGAACGGGGTGCAATTTTCGCGCTATATAGCCCGACACCATTATATAAGCGATAGCCGAAAGCAGCGCGGCAAGCAGCAGCGCCAAAACGACTATATAGCGCTTTAGCGCGCGGCTCATCTTTCCGCCTCCGGTATGCCGAGCGCGCGGAGAATCTCACGCACCCTGCGCTCGAGTGCTCCGCCGTCCGGATTGTGTTCGCCGTAATTGTTTTCGATGACGAAATCTGCGTGCGCGCGAAAAAACTCGTCGTCGTGCTGGCGCGACAGCCGCAGCTCGGCCTGCTCGCGCGTGATGGCGTCGCGGGCGAGTATGCGCGCTATCCGCAGCTCGCGGTCGGCGACGACGGCGACCACGGCGTCACATTCGGCGTCGAACCCGCTCTCGTACAGCAGCGGCGCGTCGATTATCGCGGCCGCGTACCCTTCCGCACGCCGCCGCCCGAGCCAGTCGCGGGCGTATGCAAGTATATGGCGGTGCGTTATCGCGTTGAGCGCCGCTGTCGACTCGGGGTCGGCAAATGCCAGCGCCGCGAGTCCGCGCCTGTCGAGCGAGCCGTCGGGCAAAAGTATGCCGCTGCCGAACCGCCGGACAAGCTCTGCCAGGCACTGCGAGCCGGGCGAGGTGACCTGTCGCGACACCCGGTCGGTGTCGAGCACCGGCACACCCGCGGTCTCAAACAGCTTTGATACATATCCTTTGCCGGAGCCGCTGCCGCCGGTAAGTCCGATAACTTTCATCTTTTTTTCCTTTGACTGTGCGAGGTTTTATGCCCGAAAACCAAAAAGGCAAGACAAGCGTGTACTCGCACTCGTCCTGCCTTGGCGGGCCGGTTTACAGTTGAGTCCGATTTTACTCGGATTCGCACGACGCCGCTGTGCGGTCGTGCGCCCGGGTCCGCGGCGCTGTTTAGCGCTTTCTTGCAGACTCCAGACGCTTTTTGAATTTATCGACACGTCCGCCGGTGTCGACGAACTTCTGCTTGCCTGTGAAGAAGGGATGACAGTTCGAGCAGATATCCACGCGAATAACGCCGCTTCTTGTGGAGCGGGTCTTGACCTCTTCTCCGCATGCGCAGCGTATAACGGCTTCGTCATACGGCGGATGGATTCCTTCCTTCATTTCGCTGGCTCCTTTCGATTTATCTTTTACAATACCGATTGATTATACCACAGTCCGGCTCCGAATGCAATACCTGCAAGTGAAAATTTTTTTATTGATATTTTTTAAATAATATGTTTGACGAATCATGTATTATGTGTTATAATGCAGCTGACTTATATTTTCCGCTTCAGGAGGAGCTTATAAAATGTTGAATGTTGCGATGCTGAGCAAATGGCATGTTCATGCCGAAGGCTATGCAAATGACCTTATAAATACCGGCAAGGTCAAAATAACGGCAGTGTGGGACGACGATGTCGAGCGCGGTTCCGAATGGGCCGGCAGGCTCGGAGCTGATTTCGAACCCGATCTTGAAAAGCTGCTTGCCCGCTCCGACGTTGACGCCGTAGTTTGCGACGCGCCGACGACCCAGCACAAAGATGTTATCATCGCCGCTGCTCGTGCCGGCAAGCATATCTTCACCGAAAAGGCGCTTGCACCCACCGTGGCAGAGTGCGAGGAAATCAAGGCTGAAATTGAAAAATCCGGCGTTACCTTTGTTATTTCGCTGCCCCAGCGCGGCACTGGCGCTGTCCAGTTTGCGCGCAAGATGATCGCCGACGGCGCTTTCGGGCGCGTCAACTATGTGCGCGTGCGCAACGGTCACAGCGGCGTGTCGGCAGGCTGGCTGCCCGAATATTGGTTTGAGGAAAAGGACGCGGCCGGCGGCGCGATGATGGACCTTGGCTGCCATCCGATGTACACACTCGCATACCTGTGCGGCAGGCCGAAGCGTGTCACCGCGATATTCAACTCGCCGCTGGGCACGCCCGTTGACGAAAACGCGGTCGCCACAATCGAGTTTGAAAACGGTATCATCGGTGTTGCCGAAACCTCCTTTATCGTCTACAACACGCCGTCCATGCTCGAAATATACGGTACCGAGGGTTCGCTCGTTTGCCAGAACGACGACATTAAGTTTATTTCCTCCAAGCTTGCGCCCTATGTACGCGGCTATGTGAAGCCTAACATGCCGCAGAGCCGTCCTGCACCGATAGTCCAGTTTGTGGACGCCTGCGTTAACGGCACCGGCGCACCCGAGGGGCTCGGCATCGATGACGCTATAGCTCTGACCGAGCTGCTCGAATTCTCCTACAAAGCCAACAATAACAACAAGATTGTAGAGCTGTAATTTGGGCTGAGACTGAATAAAATATATCCGAATATCTGCGGGGGACTTTTCGAAAAGTCCCCCGCATTTTTTTCAGGCGAATTTTTCAGGCTATGGCAACTGTAATGCCGGCTCGCGGGAATCCGGCGACATCAGACGCCCTGCAGCCGCTTCTGATATAGCGAAACCTAACTCAAGCTGCGGGAACTTTTGTTATAACTCCCCTGCAAACCGCACAGCACAACCTTCCATGTCAGCTCGCGGTGCCGGCGGGCAAAAACAAAAGGCACGGTACAAGCCATACCGTGCCCGGTTTTCGGTTGCATGGGGGGATTGAAAACACCCCCGCACATTTACTTTACATCCCGTATTTTTCGTGATACTCTGCGACCGCGGCGAAATAGGCGTCGATATTCTCCCACGGGCTGGCCGGCGGGATGTCGCATCCCGACGAGATCACAAAATTCTCGTATTTGGGATACAGCTCCTCCATCAGCTCGAGCGTCGCGGCGCGAATTGACTCGGGCGTTCCGTTACGGAACTGCCCAGCCGGGTCGATGTTCCCCATCGCAACAATATCGGACGGGATTTTCTCCATCATATCAGCCATCTTAATTGAGTTGCCAAAATGATATGCCGCCGCGCCCACGCGCAGAATCGAGTCTATCATTTGAATCGTGTTGTTGCCGCAGTTGTGGTATATAACAATAAAATCGTCGGTCTGTGCCGCCTCTACAAGCTCCCTGACATAAGGCTCCGAGAACTCCACGGCAAGCTGCGGCGAAAGTATGCCCGTCAGCGGCTCCGCCATGACAACACCGCTGGCGCCGACCTGCTTGTATGCGTCGATATACTTATGCAAAAAGTCGGTCACTTTCCTCATGACTGTGTGCACCATGTCGGGCTCTGTATAGCAGTACACGAGCGCCTCGGTCACGTCCAGCAGCCGGCCGGCAAGGGAGAACGGACCGATCACACCGGCGAATACCGGCCGGTCATCCACCATCTTGCAGACGTTGGAGATAGCCTCAATATAAAGCCCTGTGCGCCCGGCGCCGACCTCGGGCACCTCGAGCGCGTCCGCTTCCTCTTCGCTTGTCACAACAGCGCCGACCACCGTAGGCACCTCGATGTCCGATACCTTAACCTGCGAGCCAAACGCCTCTGCCTCAACCGAAAGGTCCATCATGCTCACCGATGCCGCAGACGGCACGCGGTCGGCAACCGCCTTCATGCCCTTGGCCTGTAGCTTCGGGTCGCTGATCAGCTCGCTTACGGTAATACCGAGCAGGCTTACGCTCGGAAAAGACAGTATAGGCATAGTTTTGCCCGCCTTGCGTATGCTCTTTGCCCAATCACGCATGTACATGTTGTCTTACCTCTGCCTTTTTTATCATTTTATATATCGTAACACTATTATATCAAACCTCCGCCCGCACAAAATACCGACTATTTTATTATTTTTTGTAATAATCCGCTGTTCCATAAAAACACAAATCTGTTTTTATTTTATTGTTTCGCAAATCGCGCATAATAATCGCGCCCGCGCTCATACTAAAAGCGGACAAAGCGATATAAAAAGAAATCGCTTATGTCCGTGCGTAGTCATCGCACGAAAGGATGACGGTATAGTAAAATGTCCAAGAAAAAAAGGCCATTTCCGCTCGGAACCGACGATTGGTCGGATAGAGTGGAATACGCGCCGGAGTTTCCTCCGTATAATGACGAAGTAAACGACTTTTTTGCTTCGGGCGCAGTATCGGCCACGGACGCAACCGGGTTGACAATATCGGAACCTCTCGATGAGTTTGACGAGGATGCTTTGCGAGCAATCAAAAACATCCCCGTTTCGCCGAGAAGACCCAAAGGAATCAACTCGGAACAGAAAGACCACGCCACAGATATGTGGACGCATTCGGAAGTAGAGAAAAACAAGCTATAACGGATGCGCGAAGTTATGCCCGTTGACAAGCGTAACTTACGGTGGATGGGATAAGGCAAAGGGTAAGTCAAGGCGGAGATCCGTCGCCCAGCCGAATATGGCAGGCGGCGGATTTTCCGCGTTTTGGCTTGTTTTTCGCTTTGACCCGGCACTTTTTCATGGGTTTTTATGCCGGTGACCAATGTATCTTTCAAATTGATGGGTTATTCTGGACAACTTGACAAGTTGACCAAATTAATATTTTGAGGTGGCGAGGGGGAGCTTTTTGTAAAAAGCTCCCCCTCAAATATTATTAAATAGAAACTCCTATAGCCTGCTTGAGCTCGGCAATAATTTTCTTCTCCAGCCGCGAGATATACGACTGTGAGATACCGAGTATGTCTGCCACCTCCTTTTGTGTGCGCTCGCGCCCCCCGCCTATCCCGAACCTCAGCATTATTATCCGCCGGTCACGCTCGTCGAGCCGCGCAACGGCTGCCGACACCGTCCTGCGCTCCTCGTCGTCTTCGATTCCGCGCGACACCGAGTCGGCATCAATACCTATAACATCGGAGAGCAGCAGTTTGTTCCCGTCCCAGTCGGTGTTCAGCGGTTCGTCGATCGAAAGCTCGCTGCGCTGGTTGGACGCTTTGCGAATATACATCAAAATTTCGTTCTCGATACAGCGCGAGGCGTAGGTCGCAAGCTTTATGTTCTTGTCGGGTTTGAAAGTGTTGATAGCTTTGATAAGCCCTATCGTGCCGATAGAGATCAAATCCTCGATGCCTATACCGGTATTTTCAAATTTACGCGCTATATAAACCACAAGCCGCAGGTTATGCTCCACAAGCGTGCTGCGCACCGACGGGTCGACCTCTATGCGCGCGAGCAGCTCGGCCTCCTCCTCCTGCGACAGCGGCGGCGGCAGCGTGTCCGGCCCGTTTATGTAGTAAATCTCCCCTCCGCGCGAGAGCAGCAGCTTCAGCGCGCGGTCAAGCAGCATTTTAAAGATATTCATTGCAACCTCCGCAGTAATTTTATACCGATACCCAATAACTCACTTCAATTAACCGAACAGCGCGGGCGCGACGCCCTCGGCGCCTCCGAACTTGCGATAAGCCTCTCCGCCCGCCGGCACCGCAAGGCAGGCATCAGCCCGGTCGTGCCTGCCGGCCTTCACGCGGTCGGGCACAAACCCGATGAACAGCTCGCTGCCCGAAGCGCCACGAGCGGGGATAAGCCTCACTCTGCGCATTTCCTCGGGCGGTAGCTCCGCTATGAGCGAGGTGTCGCCGGTCGCGAACAGCCTGCGCAGCCCGTCCGGCAAAAGCGGCTCGAGCGTCGCGTACGACGTCACTATCACCGCCGAACCGCCGAGCGGCTCGCGCAGCAGGTTGCCGCTGTCGGTCAGCGCGGAAAAGCTGATTGTTTTGCCGCCGTATTCGGCCTCGACCGCAATTTCGGGCGCTATCCTGCGCCTTGCCGCGGCGCGCGCCGTCGCCACCGCCGCGATGCCGAACGCCGCCGCAACAGCCGCCGTCCAGCCGAAAGGTATGCGGGTTGGTAGCGTATCGAAGTTCAGACGGCTGGCCGCGGAGCTGCGCAGGCTGCCGAGCCAGAGATAAGCCGCAGTCACCGTGCCGCCGAGCAGCAGTCCTGTTAGATTGAACACAGCCGTCGTCAGCAGCAGCGGCCGTCCAAATGCGGTATAGCACATCAGCGCAGAGACTGCGGCGCCGATCAGCAGCCCTATAATCGGGTCGCCCTGAAGGAACACCGACGCGACACCGTATACCGCGCCAAAACATGATGCAAGCGTCAGCGCCGAGAGCTTTGATGCGCGGCGCAGGATTTTGCCTGTCAGGCACAGCGTGAGAAAATCCATTGAGAAGTTAATCAAAAACAGTATGTCACCGTATATGATGCGCTCCGCCTTCAATCACTCCCTTCCCGGCGTGTCCCGTCTCCGATTATAACATTTATATGCGCAAAATCCGGTCGAAAGCACTGCTCGTAAAATGTATTATTGTCGGCGCGCGGGGCTCGGGCAATGGCGGGAAAAGACTGCCGCGGTCGCCAGCAGCTGTTTTTATGCGTTGTAAGGAAAAGAGGCATCCCGGCAATTGGGATGCCCCTCCAAATATATGGGCTAATGAGGCTTATTTCTTTTTAGGGTATAGTCGCGGCAGCACAGTCTGCTGTCTCACAGACAGACGCAAAGCCGACAGTCACGGGAGCGGTTGGCTCCGCTGGCGCATCTGTTACAGGCTCTTTCAAATACGGACACTTCAGCGCGGGTTTCTGTGCGAGCGCGAGCATGCAGCCGCTGTCATATTCAAATGCGGAAAACGCAAGTACTGCTGTCAGCAGTATCTCAAACAAACAACAAATAATCTTTATTATGACTTTTTGTTACCGTTTTTGCGTATAATCGAATCATAACATATCGGAGAGTGAATTTCAATGTTTTTTGACACCGAAAATTGAAAGTTTCAGCAATTCTGCACTTCGCACAAAAATGAAATAAATTTATTGTGCGAATAAACGAATACAAATATAGTTAGTTGCCATTTACAGGTAATGATTGCGCCTGCGCAGCGGCTAAAACTCAAAAGCCGATGCCGGACATTTAAAGCCGCGCTAATACGGTAAAACCTTGCCGCATATATATAAGACAGTGCAAAAAAGGGCGCCGAAAAAGCGCCCTGTCTGTTGTGCCCTGTCCGTATATTGTTTGCGCTATGTCGTGCACAGCGCTGCATAATAACCGTCGCTTTTCAGCGCAGTCTCGGCGGCAAGTGCGGTAGACCGGCTGTCAAACAGCCCGAACACCGACGCGCCGCTGCCGCTCATCAGCGACGCCTCCGCGCCAAGCGAAGCGAACCTCCGCTTGAGATTTGCCGCAGTCGGGCTGATAGCTTCAAAGCGGTTGAAAAGCCCAGCGCAAAAAGCCTCGCGGTCGCCCGATTCCAGCGCCGCAAGGAACGAGGCCGGGTCGCGATACTCGTACTCTATCTTGTCGAGTGCGGCATAGGCGCAGCCGGTATGCACCTGCTCGTGCGGTACTGCTACAACGACAAAAAATTCAGGCGGTGGCGGGCAGGGAGAGAGCCTGTCGCCAATACCGGAGGCTGCCATAGTGCCGCCCGAAACGCAGAACGGCACGTCGGCGCCGAGCGGTCGGCCGGCTTCGCGCAGTTTTAGGATAGGTATGGGGTTGCCGAATAGCAGGTTCAGCCCGCGCAGCACTGCGCCTGCGTCCGAGCTGCCGCCGCCAAGCCCCGCTCCCGCCGGGATTCGTTTGACAAGCCGTATGCGCACGCCCCCACCGGCTGAAGGCTTGTATTCGCGCACGCACGAAAAAAACGCCGCTGCCGCGCGGTAGGCGAGGTTTGATTCGTCGCAAAGCAAATCAGCGGTGTAAGAGGCAATGTCCTCCTCGACTTGGCACTCAAGCGTTATACCCGCCGCGGTGAGCTCAAGCTCCACAATGTCGCAAAGCCCGACCGAATGCATTACAGTGAAAATCTCGTGATAACCGTCAGCCCGCTTGCCCATCACTTCAAGCCAAAGGTTCAGTTTCGCGGGCGCTTCAAGTGTTATTTTGTCCATATCGTTACCTTACCAGCCGCAGCAGAATATTCTTGCGAATTTTAACCGCGCGGAACCGGCACATCTCCTGACAGCAGTAGCAGAGAATACATTTATTATGTGCTATGTGCGCCTTTTTATTTGCCATCGTTATCGTTTCGGCGGGGCAGCTTTTTGCGCACACGCCGCAGCCGACGCACAACGCCTGGTCGATAACTGGACGCGGCCGCAAAAACCGCGGCAAATGGGTCAATATATGCCGTTGCTTAGTTTCAGCCGACACGACTTTCGCGGGTCTGTATAAGGCGACCTGCCCTTCGCAGACAAGCGCCAGCTCCGATACATCCTTTCTGCACAGCCCGCGTGCCCGCGCCTCGGATGTCGTCATGACCTGACCCTCCAGCCGCAGCAGATACTCGCACAGAACGTCCACACCAAATGGGTTGCGGCCGGTTATGATACAGCCAAACGGTTTCGGCGCTCCAGCCGTCGGGCCATTGCCCTCCATTCCCACTATGCCGTCGACAATATTGAGAGTGGGACATATCGTCGCGACGGCGGACGCCAGATCGACAAGATATTTTGAAAAGCTCTGCGGGTTCGGGAACCGCGCGTGCATGGCGACTTTATCGGTGCCGGCGACAAAACCGAACAGGTTTTTGACAGCCGCCGTCATCTGCGTCAGCGAGTGGGTCTTGAGCTTGCAGATGTTGACTATTACCTCGGCTTCGGCGGCGGGAGTGAGGAGTTCAAATGACTTTGACACTTTGCCGTCCGGATAGCCCACAGTTTTAACCGAGGTATCGAAGTTGAGAGTTGCGCCGGCGCGCTTTGCCGCCGCCGCAATGCCGGTTGCATGGTATGACGCGCGGAGCAGCGCAGGTTGATACGGGCCGCCCGGACTTTCGGCAACGGTCACCGAAGCGGGCGAGCAGGCGCCGATAACACGCAGCGCCGCCTCGACTACCGCGGGATGGGTGGTCGCCATGCGGTCGGGCGACGCCGCCATGATGAGGTTGGGTTTCACGACCACTCGTCTGCCCGCGAAAAATTCAGGCGAGATACCGAGGGAGCGGAGCTGCGTCTCCAGCACCGCCGCAATCTCGTCGACATCGTATTTTTCACAGCGCGATATAGCGACCGGGGCAGAGGGGTCAAAATTCAACTTGATTTCTTCACACATATTCCCATTATAGCAGACAGCCACAGCAAAAGCAAGCATGTAAAACAACTGAAATAAAAACGGTTTGTTAAGCAATTTTAACATTTTTTAATTTTCCTGTTTTTAAGAATATATTGACTTTATCCAAAATATATGGTATTATGAGGACACCGCAAAAAAAGGAAAGGACTGATACCCTTGGGTATCGGTGTCATGCATGTCGCATGAAAGGGGGAGATACTGCCGGTTTAATGCTGCGGTCGGCGGCTCGAAAACAGGTGCGCTAACCGCGCGTACGGCTGCGCCGACAGAGTGAGTTGCGCGACGCCACGTGCCGGGTCGTGCTCGGCGTCACAGCCGCATGTATCCGATACAATTCCTGCGGAAAATAAAGTTATCGCAACTAAACATTCCTTTTTGTGCAAGGAGTGATTGCTTTCCGGGCAGGGTACCCGGAAAAATTCAAAGGAGCGCAGCACAGCGCTCCTATTTCATTTTGCGGCTTTAATGCCGGTGACGGCAAAATAATGCGGGAAACGCTTTTCGGCGCTTCCCGCGTCTGTGTTACTTGGTCTTTCTTATTTTATAACCGGCATATCCGAACCGATCCTCTCAGTTAAACATTGCACCAATCCTGCCGAGCAAATCTTTCAGCCCGCTTATCCTGTCGCCGAGCCGGCTTATCGCCTCGGGGTCGGCGAGCTCTTCAAGCTCGTCGTCCAAATCCTCAAGTTCGCCTTCGATGTCGTCCAGCTCGTCCTCAAGGTCGTCCATGCGCTCCTCGAGCGCGTCCAGTTTGTCTTCGCTTGCGTCCTCGCTCTCAAGTCGGCGGTACTCCTGCTCAAGTCTTGCGTATTCATCCGAAAGCTGCGCGAATTTCTCCTGCAGCATGCGCTTTTTCTCGACAATGTCGCGCTTTCTTTCAATGCTCCTCGCGCTTTGTCGCCCGGTTTGCTCGCATTTGTGGTCCGACAGCAGCGCAAACATGGCGACGTTGCCGTCCTCGGCTGCGCGCACGCGGCACATGCGGCGCTGCTCGGGCGAAAGGTTGCCCGAAAGCATTGAAAACAGCGCTACGTTGCCATCCTCAAACGCTTTTAGTGCAAGCTCGGCCTTGCGCTCGCGCGACAGCTTGTCTTCGAACATCGCAAGCAGGGCGGGGTTACCGTCTGCGAAAGCCTTTTCGGCAAAATCTGCTCCTTCGTCGGACGCGAGCTCGTCGGTCAGCATAGCGACAAATGCCATGTTGCCGTCGGCGACTGCGCGCTCCAGCAGCTCGCGGCGACGCCCGGCCGGCAACGCGTCCTGTACCATCGCGAACATCGCGACATTGCCGCGCTCGAAGAACATCTCGGCCAGCTCGGCGTCGGTTTTGTCGTATTCGCCGCCGAACGCGAGGTTGGGTTTAACCTGGCTTGCCTGCTCGGGCTGGAGCGGCTCGTCGACGGCTTCGAGCAGCCGGTCATTTTGCTCAGGCTCAAGCAGCGGCGCGACGGCTACAAACTCGTCGGGTTTCAGCGGCTCGGGCGGTGTTTTGCCTTCCTCGACAGCCGATATTATCTCTGCGGCTCGCTCGTCGCCGAGTATGGTGTCGGTTGTGGTTTCGAGCACCTGTGCAAGCAGCTTCAGGTTGGAGATGTCGGGCATTGCGATGCCGCGCTCCCAGTTTGACACAGCCTGAAAGCTGATGCCCAGCCTGTTGGCGAGTTCCATCTGTGTTATACCGCGCTTTTTGCGCAGGACCGATATATTGCGACCTACTGTTTCAGCGTTGAACATGGTTTTGTACCTCAATAAAATTTGTCGTCACCGCTCCGGAGCGTGCGGGGATAGGCTTGCCTGTTGGCTCGATTATAACCGGCTCCGGCCAAAAACGCAATAAACCGGTGCTTGAAATGCCGGTTTTTCGGTCATTTCAATTGTTGATTGAGTTGTGTGGTTCGGCGACTGTCGGTTGCCGGTGAGCCATCGCGCACTTTTCGGCGGCGCGGGCTATGTGCGATACGGCTGACGGTAGAAAAAAAGTCACGGTGCGGCTTGCACCGTGCTCAAATATTTTGAAAGGCACGGGGAACTTTCTTTTAAAAAGCTCCCCGCATTTTATAGCTTACACTATATCGTCTTCGTTTATCGCGTCGCCGCACTCGGGGCAGAACTTCGGCGGCTTCGTCGGGTCGTCAGGCTCCCAGCCGCACTTGTCGCATTTGTAGGCAGCCGCGCCCGCGGGCTTTTTAGTCCCACATTCAGTGCAGAACTTGCCTTTATTCTGCGTGCCGCACTCGGGACACTTCCAACCGTCCGCCGGTTTCGGCTTGCCGCACTCGGGACAGAATTTCGCCGCCGGCTTGTTCTTGGCACCGCACGAGCAGGCCCAGCCGTCGCCGTCAGGCTCGGAGCTCTTCAGCCGTTTTGCCTGCTCTGCCCCCATAGCATAGAGCGTCTGCGCGGACGCGCCGCCCGCCTGGTTTGCCATGCCCATACCCATAAATCCTGTAAACGCGCCGCCGGGATTCTTCGCGGCGTCCCGCATCGCGTCCGCCTGTGCGCCGATAAGCGTTGCCGCGCCCATAGTCGGGTCACGCATGACCGCCGATTTCTGCAGCTGCTTTATCATTTCCTCGTCTTCCGGCGAGGCCGTTATGGAGTTCATTCCAAACGATACTATCTTTATCCCGCGCAGCTTTGTCCACTTCTCGCTGAGTATCTCGTTGAGCGCGCTGGACAGCTCCATCGTGTGCCCGGGTATCGCCGAGTAGCGAATGCCCATCTCGGACAGTCTCGCAAACGCGGGCTGCAGCGCGGTGAGAAGCTCCGAGCGCAGCTGCGACTCAATCGCCGTGCGCTTGAACTCGTCGTCGACGTTACCGCAGACGTTGGTGTAAAACAGTATCGGGTCGATAATTTTTATCGAATACTCGCCGTTGCAGCGCAGCCCGATGTCAACATCCAGCCCGATGTTGCGGTCCACCACCCGAAACGGTACGGGACTTGCCGTGCCGTACTTGTTGCCCGGGATTTCCTTGGTGTTCACATAGTACACGCGCTGGTCTTTGCCGGTGTCGCCGCCGAACGTGAAGCGCCGCCCTATTTGCCGGAAAGTAGCCATAACGCTTTCCTCGAGATTGCCCGTGAAAATGCTCGGCTCGCTCGATTTGTCGTATATATACTCGCCCGGCTCGGCGCAAAGGTCAACGATTTTGCCCTGCTCGACGATTATCATGCACTGGCCGTCGGCCACCGCAATGACCGAGCCGCTCGAGATAATATTGTCGCTCGCTCTTGTGTTGGAGCTGCGGCCCGATGTGCGCTTGTATCCTTTCGAAACAAGCACGTCGGCCGGCAGAGCCTCGCAATAGAAAAATTCCTTCCACGCGTCGGCAAGCACTCCGCCCGCCGCACCGAGCGCCGCTTTGATAAGTCCCATAATGATTCCTCCGCCGATAAATTGTTTTTATCAAATTATAACAAACGGATATGCCGAAATCAATATTATTTTATTTCGTCCAATACAATATAATTGTAAATTTTCAGTGCCGGTTGACACCCGGTCCCGGTTTTTATATAATAAAACTCGCGCGGCTTTTATGGCCGCGCATGATTTGTGACTTTTATAGGAGCAGATACACTTATGCATACAGAGCAATGGCAGTCGCGTCAAACCGCGCTTGTGGGGCAGGAGGCTATGGCGCGGCTCGCGCGCTCGCGGGTGCTGGTATTCGGCGCGGGTGGCGTGGGCGGTTATATAGTAGAGGCGCTGGTGCGCGGCGGCGTGGGCGCCATCGGGATTGTCGACGGTGATGTGTTCGCGCCGTCCAATCTCAACCGACAGATAATTGCGACACTTGACACTATCGGGCAGCCCAAAGCAAGCGTTGCTGCCCGGCGCATTAAAAAAATCAACCCAGACTGCGAAGCCGTGGCATTTGACATATTTGTCACCGCCGAAAATGCCGGCGATGTGCTCGACGTGTTTTGTCCCGACTATGTCGCCGACGCTATAGATACCGTGTCGTGCAAACTCGCGATTATTGCGGCGGCAAAAGAGCGCGGGATACCGATTATAACCAGCATGGGAACGGGCAACAAGCTCGACCCGACAAGGTTCAGGATTACAGACATCGCAAAGTCGTCGATTTGCCCGCTTGCGAAGGTGATGCGACGCGAGCTGCGCGCGCGCGGGATAACCGGCGTCGAGGCGCTGTGGAGCGACGAGGAGCCGCGCAAGCCGCAGGGGCTTGAGCACGAAAACGCACACGGCAGGCATGTGCCTGCGTCCATTTCGTATGTGCCGCCGGTTGCGGGACTGATGATTGCGGGTCATATTTTGCGCAGGCTCGGCGGGTTTTAGTAGTGTTGCGGGGGGTGCATTGATGCATTTCCCGCATTTTTTATGTCTTTGTGCAAGAGCACAGTGCGTAAAGATTTAAAGTGACATGGGTGCTTTTCTTGGAAAAGCCCACGCCGTTTCACTCTATTGCACGGCAAAACTTCCGCTCTACTCCCCTTCCCGCTGCTTTTTGAGCTGAAAATCTCTTATTCTGTTATACTCGCGCATAATCTCGAGCGTCTCCTCCTCGGAAAGCAGGCGCTCGGGCGTGCAGTCTTTGCACTGAAACAGCTCGCTTGTGCCGTAAATCCTGCAAACCAGCGGTCTGTTATCATAAACCGCGCACTTCCCTTCCTTCAGATGAGGACACTGCCCGTCCCATCTGTAGCCGCCCATCATCGCCTCTTCGCTCGGCGTAAATTGTATTATATTATGGCAGCATCTGTCACAGCCGTCTTTACATTTGGACGCCGGAATCCGCTTGTAAAGCTCCCTTATCTCCCGCATCTTCATTTATGCTAATCCTCACTCCCTATCACACCGGCAGTGCTGGATAAAACCGCGCTGCGTTTTGCCCCTCACCTGTCGTCTTCGTCGTCCTCGTCCGGCACATCAGCCGCAAGCTGCTTGAGCGTGAACCGCACCTGCGGTCGGAACGCTCGCCTGATAGTATACTCTATAATGTCGGTGTTGTCCTTTGGCCTGATAAGGTCAAACACACTGCCCAGCGGTATATCCCCCAGCACACTGGTCACCACCCTTGCGATAAACTCCGTGCCGGGCACCTCGTCAAACTCTGCGCGAACCGAGCCGAACCGGACCCTGCCCTCGGCGTCCACGAATTTGTGGGACGGGTAAAGCCTTATAATCCGGCGGTTAGAAAGCTCGGGAAAATACAGGTGTATCACAAGCACGGGATTGTCGTCCTCGTCCGATGTGAACACCGCAAGCGCGCCCGTCATATACACCTCGCCGCCGAACTCGAGGCTGCCGTACTCGTAGCCGCGACAGCCCGCCTCGAACGTAAAATCGACATCGCCGCCGTCCGCTCCGTCGTATCCAAACGAAACGGTCACCGACCTTGTGCCCTCGTCGTCGCGATTAATCTTGAAAGACAATCCCGTAATCTGCGACGAGAAGTTGTTTTGCACCGCCTGCGTGATAAGCGGCAAAAGCCCCACCGAGCGCGTGGACGAGACAATCACATATTCGGCGCCGTCGAGCGCGTCGGCAAAAGCCTCGCGTCCGCCCTCGATGGCATCCTCGCAGTGCCCGCGCGGGATTCGCTTAAAACCTGCGACAATCCGCTCGAGCCGCTTGTGGTCTGCGTCCGAGCATTTTACGCGCTCGGGCGGCAAAATCGGCGAAAACGCGTCGACCACAGCCTTGTAAAGCACGCCCTGCTGGAATGTTTCGCCGTTACCGCCGGTCGTCACGACAACGATGTCGTTTTTAGGGAACATAAACACGTTTTGCCCGAACATACCGTTGAAAAGCGTGCAGCTGCCGTCGCGCGCTATCCAGATATGATAGCCGTAGTTGAAACTGCCGTACTTTTTCGGTGTGCGCATGCGCTGAATTGAGGCCTCCCGCACCCACTCGCGCGGCAGGATTTGCTCCCCTTCCCATCTGCCGCCGTCCAGCCACAGCACGCCCAGTTTTGCCATGTCCTCCGGCCGCAGATAAAGCCCCCAGCCGCCCTTCTCCGCGCCGGTCGGTGAGGTCTCCCACGCCCAGGCCGTGATACCGAGCGGCAGAAACAGCCGCTGGTGCAGGTACTCGCCGAGCGTCATGCCGGTCACCGAGCGCACAATCTCGGACAAAATGTACGAGTTCATGCTGTTGTAGGCAAATTTCAGCCCTGGCTCGCTTCTTATCTCGGACTCGAAGAAATCGCGCACCCAGTCCGACGAGGTTATCGCGCCCGTTTCGGAAAAAGCCACGCCGCTCGACATGGTCAGCAGGCTGCGAACGGTGATGTCTTTGTGGGTTATATAAGAAAGCGGGTTCAGCCGCCCGGGAAAGAAATCGACCGCGCGATCGTCCAGCGAGAGCAGCCCCTCCGATATTGCCAGCCCCACTCCCATCGCCGTCACGCTTTTGGACAGCGAGTGCACCTGTGCGGGCGTGTCAAACCGATATGCGCCGCATTCAAGTTCAAACGCGACCTGGCCGCCACGCAGTATCATCAGCGTGTGCAGCTCCGATGACGGGTCGTCGCGCAGCGCGCACAGTATTTTTTCGACAAGCCGCGGCGGTATCCCCGCGTCCTCCGGCGTGGTGCGCGGGAAATATCTTGTGTCGTCGCTGCCCGGCTCGGGCTTTGAGGGTGAAAACTCGACGCAAGGCTTGACCGGCGATGCGCGGTCAAGCAAGCGCCGTATCATAAGTACGGTGTTGCTTTGTATTTTAAGATCCATAGCTTACAGCCTGTCTCCTTGTCCTATATAAAGCCAAAAGCAATTTCACGTTCCATCAGATTTTTGCGTACCGGCCGCGCCCTCTTTTGTTTATTATACCACACTGCCCGGCTGCCGGCAATAAAACCATCGCCGGCCGCTTATATAACTCGCACAATTTATCGGACTTTTGCCGCAGATTATTTAAACCTTTCGCGATATTGACATTTCGGCTGTCGGTGAATATAATTATACCAAACTTTATATTGGTATCACTTTAAACCGTTGAAGCGGAAGTAAAGGCGGCATGGAGCCAACAGAGAGTCCGGGACAGGTGAGAGCCGGGCGGTGATCGGGCCGTCATAATGGGCCGCTGAGGGCGCAGTCAAAGGCTGTGCGGGGAAAATATTTGCGGATTTTCACGCAAGGTGAGAGCATCCGGTTTTTGCCGCGGGAGATACCCGCTGGCAAAGCCGACATCGGAGCACCTCCGAAAGTCGCATACCCGCCGCCGAGTATTCTGCGACGTAAGGCGCGCGTTAGACGCCGGGGATATGATTGTATCCCGCGAAAGTGTACGGCATTGCCGTAAATTCAGGGTGGCACCGCGGATAAATTGTATTTATTCGTCCCTGACAGAACCGGTTTCTGTCAGGGACGTTTTGTTTTTACATCGTAACAGAAAGGAAGGGTTACCGTGATTTACACCGCTAAATCGCCCGTCAGGCCGACGCCCGACGAATTTAAAAAGCTTGCTTCCGAAGGGATATACACCGTTGTGCCGGTGAGCTGTGAGCTTTTTGCCGACATACGCACGCCCATCGAAGTTTTAAAAATCCTCAAATCGGTCTCGAGCCGCTGTTTTCTGCTCGAGTCGGTTATCGGCGGCGAGCGATGGGGACGGTATACCTTCCTCGGATTTGACCCGAAGCTTGAAGTCACCTGTACCGCCGGAAAAATGACGGTCGGTGACGCGGTTTTCCGCACATCCTCGCCAAGCAAGCACATCCGCCGGCTGCTGGAAGGCTATCGCAGCCCGCGGCTTGACTATCTGCCTCCGTTTACGGGAGGGCTGGTCGGATATTTTGCATACGATTACATCAAATATGCCGAGCCGACGCTGAGGCTTGACGCGCTTGACGACGAGGGTTTTCGCGACGTCGACCTGATGCTGTTCGACCGCATCATAGCTTTCGACAATCTCAGGCAAAAGATGGTGCTTGTCGCCAGCGCCGAGCCGACCGCGGAAGGCTATGAACGCGCGGTGGCGCAGCTTGATAAGATGTGCCGGCTTGTAACAGATGGCTCGCCGATAACCGACACAGGCGGCGCGGTAACGGGCGAATTTCGCGCACTTTTTGACCGCGAAGGCTACTGCGAGCTTGTCGAGCTGGCAAAACACCACATCCGCGAGGGCGATATACGGCAGATAGTGCTTTCAAACCGGTTTGACGCGCCGTTTGAGGGTAGTCTGCTCGACACCTACCGGCGGCTGCGGACAATAAACCCCTCGCCCTATATGTTTTACCTTTCGTCGCCGGAGCTCGAGGTGGCCGGCGCGTCGCCCGAAACGCTTGTAAAGCTGCAGGACGGCGTTTTGCGCACATTCCCGCTCGCCGGCTCGCGCCCCCGCGGCAAAACGCCGGATGAGGACGCCGCGCTTGAGCGCGAGCTGCTCGCCGACCCAAAAGAGCTTTCCGAGCACAACATGCTGGTCGACCTCGGCAAAAGCGACCTCGGCAAAGTAAGCGTGATAGGTAGCGTCGACGTCGAGGAGCTGCGCACCGTTGTGCGCTACTCACACATTATGCACATCAGCTCGACCGTGCGCGGGGTAATCCGGCCCGGCTGCGACGCGTTCGACGCCGTCGAGGCGGTGCTTCCTGCCGGCACGCTTTCGGGCGCGCCGAAGCTGCGCGCCTGCCAGCTGATAAACGAGCTTGAGGGCTGCCGGCGCGGGCTTTACGGCGGCGCGATAGGCTACATTGACTTTACGGGCAACCTCGACACCTGCATAGCTATCCGGCTTGCCTACAAGAAAAACGGGCGCGTATATGTGCGCAGCGGCGCTGGCATCGTCGCGGACTCGGTGCCCGAGCGCGAGCACGAGGAATGCAAAAATAAAGCTGCGGCGCTGCTTGCCGCGCTGAAGGAGGAATAAGCCTTGGTGGTGCTGATAGACAACTATGACAGCTTTTCATACAGCCTTTACCAGCTTGCCGGTACGATTTGCCCCGACATCGCGATATACCGCAACGACGCGCTGACGGTTGAACAGCTTGACGCGCTTTCGCCCGACGCCATAATCCTCTCGTCCGGCCCGGGCAGGCCGGAGGAAGCAGGTATCTGCATCGAGACGGTGCGCCGGCTCGGGCACAAATACCCGATCCTTGGTGTTTGTCTTGGTTTTCAGGCAATCTGCGCAGCTTTTGGCGGGCGGATCACGCACGCGAAGCGGCTTATGCACGGCAAGCAGTCCAAAGTTTTGGTTGACGTGCGCGCGCAGGTTTTCCGGGGCCTGCCGCCCGTGATATATGTCGGGCGCTACCACTCGCTTGCGGCCGACCGCGAGAGCATGCCGGACTGTCTTTCCGTCATCGCCAAGGTTACCGGCACCGGCGCGCCCGACGTGGGCGAGATCATGGCTGTCGCGCACCGCGAATACCGGGTGTATGGGCTGCAGTTTCATCCCGAATCCATACTTTCGCCCGACGGCAAACAAATACTTGAGAATTTTTTCGCGATTGTACAAAAAGATGATGCGAGGGATACGGCATGATTAAAGAAGCGATTATCAAAATCGTCGACAAACAGGAGCTTACCTATGAAGAAGCCTATGCCGTCATGAGCGAGATTATGGACGGCAAGACGACACAGACCCAAAACGCGGCGTTTCTGGCTGCGCTGTCCACCAAAAGCACGAAAGCCGAAACAATAGATGAAATTTTCGGCTGTGCGGCGGCTATGCGCGACCGTGCGACGCCGCTCGAGCACAACTGCGAAGCGCTCGAGATTGTCGGCACCGGCGGCGACCGCTCGGGCAGCTTTAACATATCGACGACGGCATCTATTGTGCTTGCCGCGGGCGGCGTGAAGGTTGCAAAACACGGTAATCGCGCGGCTACCTCGGGAAGCGGCGCGGCAGATTGCCTTGAGGCGCTGGGCATCCGCATCGAGCAAAGCCCCGAGGACTGCGCGCGCCTGCTCGAAAGTGTCGGTATCTGCTTCATTTTCGCGCAGAAATACCACACTTCGATGAAATATGTCAGCGCTATCCGCCGCGAGCTTGGCATCCGCACAGTTTTCAACATCCTTGGGCCGCTGACCAACCCCGCACGGCCGGTGTTTCAGCTTCTCGGCGTCTATGACGAGTCGCTCGTCGAGCCGCTTGCAAAGGTGCTTGACCGGCTGGGCGTGCGGCGGGGGCTGGTCGTTTATAACCGCGAGGGGCTCGACGAGCTTGCGAGCTGCGGCGACAATGTGGTTTGCGAGCTGCGGGACGGGTTTTACCGGTCGACTGTCCTGTCGCCCGAGAATTTTGGGCTGCCGCGCTGCTCGAAGGCTGATTTGTCCGGCGGCACGCCGGCCGAAAACGCCGAGATTACCCTGTCTGTGCTGCGAGGCGAGCGCGGGCCGCGGCGGGATACGGTGCTACTGAATGCCGGCGCAGGGTTTTACATCGCGGGCAAGGCCGGCTCGATTGCGGAAGGCATAGCTTTCGCGGCCGAGCTTGTCGACTCGGGCAGAGCACAAGCCAAGCTCGAGCAGTACTGCGCGGCTGTTGAGGTGTTGTAATGAGTGCGGATATTTTCGGGCATAGCGGGCGCTATGCGGCAAGCGGCGATATTTTCCGGCAAGGTAAATGCAATGCAGGGGGCGGCGATATTCTGGAGCGCATCGCGGCGCGGGCGGCGCGGCGCGCGGAGGAGAAACAGGCGCGGCTGCCGCTTGCCGAGATTGCCCGCCGTGCGGAAGAGCTTGCCGAAGCACAGCGGCAGGGCGGCGGCTTTGCCTTCCCGTTTGAAGCGGCGATTTTATCGTCGGATTTTGCTTTTATCTGCGAGTGCAAGCGCGCCTCACCGTCTAAGGGTCTGCTTGTGCATGATTATAACCCCGTTGCCATCGCGCTCGACTATGAGGCGGCGGGGGCAAGCTGCATATCTGTGCTGACCGAGCCTGACTTTTTCCTCGGCTCGGGCGAGCATCTCAGGCAGGTCAGCCGGGCTGTTTCCCTGCCCTGCCTGCGCAAGGATTTTGTAACGAGCGACTATTTTATATATGAAGCAAAGCTGCTCGGCGCATCGGCGGTGCTGCTGATTGCGGCGCTGCTGGGCGAAAGCGAGTTGGCACATCTGATTGGGCTGTGCCACTCACTCGGGTTGTCGGCTCTGGTCGAGGTACATTCGGAGCACGAGCTTGAGGCGACTCTCGCCGCCGGAGCGCGGCTGGTGGGCATCAACAGCCGCAATTTGCGAGATTTCAGCGTTGACCTCGGGGTCGTCGAGCGGCTGGCTGCGCTTGTGCCGCCGGGCGTGCTGCTGATCGCAGAAAGTGGGATTAAAACTGCCGGCGACGTGGCGCGGGTGCGGCGGGCCGGCGCGCGAGGAGCGTTGATAGGCGAAACTCTGATGCGCGCCTCCGACCGACGGGTTATGCTCGCTTATTTGCGGGAAGATTTTTGCAGTGAAACTTCATGAATAACCCCCACTCTTATGCGCGGCACAAAATGATACAAAACGAAAGGGGCGAAATTCCATGGCTGCCGTCAAAATCAAACTCTGCGGTATGCGCACAGCTGCTGACATTGAGCTTGCCAACCGTTTCCTGCCCGACTACTGCGGGTTTGTGTTTGTCCGCTCGAGCCGCCGCTACATTTCGCCGCATAAGGCGGCGGCACTGCGGCGAGCACTCGATCCGCGCGTCGCGGCTGTCGGAGTGTTTGCGGATGAGGATGCCGCGGTTGTAGCGGGTCTGCTCAACAGCGGAGCTATCGACATCGCTCAACTGCACGGCGGCGAGAGCGAAAGCTACATTATGCGGCTGCGGGAGCTGACCGGCAAACACATCATAAAGGCGTTTTTCGTACAGTCGGAGCATGATATTGCGCGCGCGGCCGCCTCGACCGCCGACTTTGTGCTGCTCGACGGCTCGCGCGGCGGCGAGGGCAAAGCGTTTGATTGGACGCTTGCGCGGGGGCTTTCGCGCAAGTTTTTCCTCGCCGGCGGACTCTGCGCGGAAAATGTTACGCTTGCAATCGAGGCGGCGCAGCCGTTTGCCGTCGACATCAGCTCGGGTATCGAGCGCGGCGGGGTCAAGGACGCAGAACTGGTGGAAAAGTTTATTTGGACGGCGCGGGCGGCAGTGGGCGCGCGGGAGCAGTCATAGGCTAATGGTTTTGGGACAGATAAAGCGCCCTGCTCACACGCTTGTTTGCGCACCCGTGGTTTGCGATGTCCCTTACGGGCAATGTGTCCGGGCGAGTCTGTGGAAATTTCACAAATTCCGCGTTGATATGCAGGAGCAGGAGCCTGTGCTTTGTTTCCGCAAATGAAAAACAACCGAAAGGACGGAGAATATGCAAAATGTAAAAGGACGGTTCGGGGTGCATGGCGGGCAGTATATCCCCGAGACGCTCATGGCGGCGGTTATCGAACTTGAGGATGCCTACGAGCGGCTGCGCACCGACCCTTCGTTTTTAGCTGAGCTTGACTCGCTGCTTCGCAATTACGCCGGGCGGCCGAGTTTGCTTTACTATGCCGAAAAGCTGACGCAGCTGCTGGGCGGCGCGAAAATATACCTTAAACGCGAGGACCTCAACCACACCGGTTCGCACAAGATAAACAACGTGCTCGGCCAAGCGCTGCTCGCCAAGAAAATGGGCAAAAAGCGGCTTATTGCCGAGACGGGCGCGGGTCAACACGGCGTTGCGACGGCTACGGCGGCGGCGCTGCTCGACCTCGAGTGCGTCATCTTCATGGGCGAGGAGGACACGCGCAGGCAGGCGCTCAACGTCTATCGCATGAAGCTGCTCGGCGCCGAGGTCGTACCGGTCACGACCGGCACGCGCACGCTCAAAGACGCGGTTTCGGCCGCTTTGCGCGAGTGGACGTCGCGCGTGGCCGACACGCACTACTGCCTCGGCTCGGTCATGGGCCCGCACCCGTTCCCGACTATCGTTCGCGATTTTCAGTCTGTGATTTCCCAGGAAATACGGGTGCAAATTATAGAAGCTGAGGGGCGACTGCCGGACGCGGTGGTTGCCTGCGTGGGCGGCGGCAGCAACGCCATCGGCTCGTTTTATGATTTTATCGGCGAGCCGTCGGTACGACTTGTGGGCTGCGAGGCTGCGGGGCACGGCATAGACTCGCCGGACACTGCCGCGACACTGACGACCGGAAGGCTCGGCATTTTCCACGGCATGAAGTCGTATTTCTGCCAGGACGAGCGCGGGCAAATAGCGCCCGTCCACTCGATTTCCGCAGGGCTCGACTATCCCGGCGTCGGGCCGGAGCACGCGTGGCTTCACGACACGGGTCGGGCAGAGTATGTGGCTGTCACCGACGAAGAGGCTGTCGAAGCTTTTGAGCTGCTCTCGCGCACGGAGGGTATTATTCCGGCCATCGAGTCGGCGCATGCGGTAGCCTACGCTATTTTTGAGGCACCGAAAATGGGGCGCGGCGGGATAATGGTCGTCACGCTCTCCGGCCGCGGGGACAAGGACTGCGCGCAGATAGCGCGCTATCGCGGGGAGGAGGCAGGCGAATGAAAAAGTCAAGACTGTCAGAGGCATTCGGTGGAGGCAAAGCTTTTGTTGCTTTTATCACCTGTGGTGACCCGGACATGGACACCACTTTTGAGGCAGTGCGTGCCATGCAGGCGGCCGGTGCCGATATTGTCGAGCTTGGTATTCCCTTCTCCGACCCGACGGCAGAGGGACCGGTTATCACCGAGGCAAGCATGCGCGCGCTGCGTGCCGGCGCGACAACCGAGCGCGTGTTTGAGCTTGTGCGCCGGCTGCGAGGCGAGGGAGGCGTTACCATTCCGCTTGCGTTTATGACTTATGCTAACGTCGTTTACTCGTATGGCGTGGAGCGGTTCGCCGCAACCTGCGCCGAAACCGGGGTTGACGGGCTTATCCTGCCCGACGTGCCCTTTGAGGAAAAGGGCGAGTTTGCGCCGGCTTGCAGAGCGCGTGGTGTAGACTTTATCTCGCTGGTCGCGCCGACCTCAGCGGGGCGGATTGCGACTATCGCACGCGAGGCGGAGGGGTTTGTCTACATCGTCTCGTCGCTCGGCGTGACCGGCATGCGCGACCGGCTTGACGACAGTATATCCGAGATGGTGCGGCAGGTGAAAGCCGCGGCCGATATCCCCTGTGCGGTTGGGTTCGGCATCTCCACACCGGAGCAGGCGGCGCGGGTCGTTGGCGCCGGCGGGCACGCGCGTCCTGGCGAAGATTATCCCGACGGCGTTATTGTGGGCAGTGCGATAGTGAACCTGATTGCAAAGCATGGCAAAAACGCGCCGGCCGCCGTCGGCGAGTTTGTGCGCGCGATGAAGGCCGCAATCACGCAAAAATAAGCGGTGCGGACACTGTGCGGCAGAGTGCTGCGGCGGCATCCGCTAATGCGGCTGTTTCGCGCGCTCCGACCGCTGATTTGCGGCGTTCTGCGGCAACGCTTCGGTGCGGGAAAGTCAGCCTGCCACACTGCCGGATACTCTCACATCTCGCGGATTTGATATACCTGCGCGTCGGTGTTATAACTTTCTTTTTCTTTTAGATATTGAACTTGGCGGGCTTGTATGGTATTATATGGGTGCATTCGCTTTTCGCGAAATAGATTTTACCGTAAGTTGAGAGGCTGCAAATGAAGTTTGAGGTTGCCGGAGGCATATTTTTTGATGTGGGCTGGACGCTGCTTGCACCGCGGTATGGCAACTGGACATACAATACGGCGAAGATGCACGAGGTTATGATGTCACAGCGGTTTCTTTCCATACCCGAGCAGCGGCGGCGAAAGGTCTTGGAACAGGCACAGGCGTATCTTGACTCGCATGTAAAAGTGGACAGCGAGGACGAGGAGCTTTACTGTATGCGCATGTTCTTTAGGATGATTTTCGACGGTTTGCCCGAGCTTGGACTTTCGGCTGAAGACGCGGACGAGATTGCCCGCGACAAGGTTTTCAACATGGAAAACTATGTGTATTTCGAGGATGCGGTGCCGCTCTTGCAAAAACTGCGGGGGAGGTACAGGCTGGGCGTTATCTCGGACACTTGGCCGTCGATTGGGCGGATGCTGGATTACGGCGGGCTGACCGAGTTTTTCGATGCCTTTACGTTCAGCTGTTATGTGGGTGCATGCAAGCCCGACAGGCGGATTTTTGAGGACGCGCTCGCAAAACTTGGGGTGCCGGCGCAGGAGACCATATTTATTGACGATATCGAACGCAACCTCGACGGCGCGGCGGCGCTGGGGATAAATCCGGTGCTTATCACCTACAAGCCGGGCGCGATACCAAGCGAAAAATATCCCTCTATCGCAAGGGTTTCCGATTTGCTGCAGTTGCTGTAGAAGTCGGGGCGTTATTTGTGGGGAGCTTTTTGAAAAGCTCCCCGCGCCTCTTGAATTTTTACCGGTTATCTTGATGGGATATGAACTGTGACTAATCGCCAGTTTTGTGCTATGCCAACCTTTCATCACCGCCGGGGCTACACTACTAATCATGCGCAACATTAATGCGAGCGGCCGTACTGCCGCATAAACCGACGCAGGGTCGGTGTCAAGCTTTTGTCGACCCGCGCTGTCAGGTATTGACGAGCAACGGCTGTAGTATTATAATGACAATAATAACCGGGAATATTTCCCGCTCTCCGGAGGAAAAGGATTATGGCGAAACTCAAAGTGGGCGTGTTCGGCGCGGCACGCGGCCGGACAATGATCAATCTGCTTTACGACAATCCCGACGCACAGCTTGTCGCCGTCTGCGACAAATATAAACCGCTGCTCGACAGCTGCGCCGAGGAGGCGAAAAACAAGGGCATCAAGCTCGGGCTGTACGAGAGTTTCGACGATTTCATCCAGCACGATATGGACGCCGTCGTGCTCGCAAACTACGCGCACGAGCACGCGCCCTATGCCATAAGGCTGCTTGACAGCGGCAGGCATGTCATGAGCGAGGTGCTAACCGTCGCGACACTCGACGAAGGTGTCAGACTGGTCGAGGCTGTCGAGCGCAGCGGCAAAGTCTATGCCTATGCCGAAAACTACTGCTATTTCAACACCACAGCTGAAATGCGCCACCGCTACAGGCGCGGCGACGTCGGCGAGCTCGTGCATGCGGAGGGCGAATACATACACGACTGCTCGTCAATCTGGCCGCAGATCACCTACGGCGAGCGCAATCACTGGCGCAACCGCATGAGCTCAACATTTTACTGCACCCATTCGCTCGGCCCGATTATTTTCGCCACCGGTCTGCGTCCGGTAAGCGTGACAGGGTTTGAAAGCCCCAACCTGCCGTTTATGCGCAATCTCGGCTATGTCGGCGGTACGCACGGCATCGAGCTTGTCCAGCTCGAAAACGGCGCCACCGTCAAGAGTATTCATGGCGGCCTCAAACGCGAGCCCGGCTCTATAAACTATCAGATGTACTGCACAAAGGGTTCGATGGAGACCGACCGCTGGGAGGGCGGCAAGCTCCACGTTTACATCGAAGGCGAGCGCAACTGCGTTGGCGAGCATACCGCTTACAGGCCCGAGTTTGTAATTGAGGGTGCGGAGGGCTCCGGCCACGGCGGCAGCGACTTCTTTACCATGCACTATTTCATCCGCAAAATCCTCGGCGACCCGGTGGGCGAGGAAAACTCCATTGATGTCTATACGGCACTCGACATGTGTGTGCCTGGCATCCTTGCGTTCCGCTCGATTAAAAACGGTGGCGAGCCGCAACAGGTACCCGACTTCCGCGACCCGGCCGAGCGCGAAAAGTATCGCGGCGACACTTTCTGCTCGTTCCGCGAGATTGCGGGCGACATGTACGCCTCGCCCTCGCCCGACGACAACGAAGACGTGCCCGACTCGGTATACGAAGAGGTACGCCGCAAGTGGCTTGCCGGGGAGCCGGGATAAAATATGGCTGCAAATATAAATATGGGGCCAAACAAAGCAAATTTAGAAAAAGTATGTTCGCTTCTTAAAGAGTGCAAAACCTACTATCTTGCGACCGACGACGGCGGCCGGCCGCGTGTCCGCCCGTTCGGCACCGCACATATTTTCGAGGGCAAGCTGTATATCCAGACCGGCAACTTCAAACAGGTCTATAAGCAGATGAAAAAGAACCCGAAAATAGAAATAAGCGGTATGATAGGCGAGCGTTGGTTCCGAATTGAGGCCAATGCGGTGGAGGACGACAGGGCAGCGGCAAAAGCCAGCATGCGCGACGCTTATCCCGAGCTGAAAAGCATTTATGACACAGACAATACCGCGGTGTTCTACCTTGCCGACGTTGTCGCGACGGTGTATTCGTTTACCGAGGAGCCGGAGGTTTATAAGTTTTAAGCGGCGGGCCGACAAAGCCAAATTCAGTATTAAAAATAACTGTAAAAGCGAAGTGGGGAGCTTTGTGTAAAGCTCCCCACCCGTTTTCGATGCAGTAGAATTGCTGTGCACGACGCATATAAAGGAGGACCATCGCTTTCAGCATAAGCGGATTCATGCATAAAATACACAGGAGGAATTACTCCCGGGCACAGAATATAAAAAAATAATCAATTGCACACCAAAGGCATTATGCAGCGATAATTGTCCCCCGGATAAAGATATACATTCCGGCGATAGCGCAGTCTCGGTATAGCTATTCTATAAAATCCCGGTTTCAAAGAACTGAAAATTGCAAACCCGTCACGTCCAGTATATGCTGTTCTGCAAGTACATCTGCCAATCAGCTTCACCGGCACTCCACGATAAATGCCGCTAATTTTACCGAACAGCACAACACATACCGCAAGCGAGGCATCGTCCGGTCCAATCATAATATTGACTCTGACGTTTCCGCCTTTTTTCAGATGAAACCGCTTGCTTGCGGTAAGAATATTCCGGTCCATGGTCTTACGTTGTGCCAGATACCTTGGCTTTGACTATATATTCGCCGTCCGCTACGTCTCCGAACAGGTATCTGCCCTCTTCATTTGTATAGGTGATCGCAACAAGAGTATCGGATGCGCCCCCACTGACCGTATAAAGCCCAACAAACGCTCCCTCAATCGGGTTAAGCTCGTCGTCGACAATGGTACCGCTTATAGTGCCCGTAGCGGCGAGCGGGTCCACATCAAGCGCTACAGATTCCTCAAGACTCAAGCCCGTGGTGACCTCGACGGTGATCGGACCAAACGCATGGTATCCGGATTTGCTGAATAAAAGCTGGTAAGTGTCGGGGTCGATGTTTTCGAGCACATACTCGCCGTCGTCTATGGTGACGGTGGTTGAAATAAGCTCGTAACTTCCGTTGTCTTCGACAAAAAGTGTTACAACAACATCTTCGAGCGGCGTCCCAGTGCCGCTTTCAGTGACCGTGCCGTAAATCGTACCCTGATTTTGCTTTGCGTCCTCAGTAAGCGTGATGACCTTAACAACGGGTGCGGATTCCGAAACGGTTATCTCGATGCCGGCAGCCATTATATAGCCGTCTTTGGACGCACTCAAATAGTACGTACCTTCGGGTATATTTATAAACGCAAATTCTCCGAGCGAATTTGTCGACATGTGATAAAGCGGCAAGCCGGCCTCAGAAAATATTTTCACTGTCGCGCCTTGGATAGGTGCGGGCACTGTGTCATCGTCCATAACAAAGCCGGTAACCGTTCCGCCTGTCTGTTCCTCTGCCTTCTCAAGCTGTAAGTTAACGTCGGCTTCATTACCTTCAATTTCAACAGGGGATGACGCTTCTAATTTATATATATCCTCTATTGGAACCATTTTTATCCTTCCTTTTTATTTGTTTGTTGGGCGGCATCGCATACCGCCATTCCCATTATATGAAGGCATATCTCGGCGTGTGAGCCGGCGTATTTGGGCTGTTCTGTGCACATGAAATGGGGAGCCGGTTAAAGCTCCCCACATTTTCTCTTTTCACGCGCCGAGCATGAACCGCATCGGCAAGTTTTCGGTTTCTTTGTAGTATTCTACCTCGTCGACCGTAAAGCCCTGCTCCTGCCAAAAGCGCAGTGCTCCGGTGTTGCTGGGCTCCACCGACAGCCGGATGGAATCGAACCGGCCGTCCGACGCATTTATTATTGCGGTCACAATCTCTGTTCCGATACCTTCGCGCTGCATGCCTCCGTCAACAAGCAGAAGCCCGATAAATGATGTGCCCCGGTCAGGGTAATCTTCAAGCAATGAAACTACGGCGACAGGTATATCGTGTTTTCTGATACCAAGACAATAAACCTTGGATTTGTCGAAGTTGTCGGGACAATAGCATACAGCCTCAAGACAGTCCTGGCTGGCGAGCGGTCGCCCCTTTATAGCTTCCCAATAATCTGCGTTGCTTTCAAAGACGCTGTAATAGTCTCTGTAATTTCTTTCCGTCAGCTTTTCAACTGTATAGCCGCCAAGAGACTGCTCAAAACTTGATAGAAAGTCCATCATCTGCGCACCTCAATCGCAGCGGCACATCAGCCAACCGAATGCACTCATGTTGATGAGTCTTTTGGGATTAGCCGGGTCGGTCTCGCTTTGCATTTCAATCAAATTCATCAGCCCCACCAACGGAATAACCGTCATTTAACTCTCCGCTATATAATTTTTCAAAATTTATATTATTATAGCATAGTCACACGCAAAGTACAAGTGCGGCTCACTGCAAATATTGCCAAATCCAATAGAAAAATTTACAATTTATATTAAGAAGCGGCAATATTGAGTATATTATAATTTTATACAAGCGATTAAGCGCGCATTTCGTTTTTTGCGACGTAAGTTGATATGCTGTTTGCATGCACTGCTGCAGCACAACCGCGATATTTGCTTGTTTAGCTTTAGTATATCAAAAAAGACCGAATAATTCTATGGAGGTATAACTTAATGGATAACGGAAAACTGAAGATAGGAGTAATAACAGGCAGCCTGCGCCGTGGCTCGTATTCGAGGGCGATAGCCAATGCGCTGTTTGAGCTGGCACCCGAAAAACTGGAGCTGCGGCATGTTGAAATAGGCGACCTTCCGCTTTACAATGAAGACCTCGACGAAGAAAATGTGCCCGAGGCCTGGGTTCGGTTCCGCACCGAGCTCGACCGCTGTGACGGGTTTATATTCGTGACGCCGGAGTATAACCGCTCTATTCCGGCGGCGGTGAAAAACGCACTCGATGTCGGCTCGCGGCCGTACGGGCAAAACAAATGGGACGGCAAGCCGGGCGCCATAGTCTGCGCCACGCCGGGTTCGCTCGGAGCGTTCGGCGCCGGAGCCGCACTGCGACCGCCGATGACTTTTCTCAACATTATTCTTCTCCAGCAGCCCGAGGTTTATATAAGCCGTGTCCACGAGCTGCTCGACGAGGACGGCAAGCTGGTCAACGAGTCGACAAGGGATTTTCTTAAATCGTTTATTGAGGCGTTTGAAAAATTCGCAGCGGCTATTGTTGCGATAAAGTAGACTGTAATTGTAGACTACAAATAGTGTTGGGGAGCTTCGGCGGAAGCTCCCCGTTTGTTTTATAGGCGGTGTTTTGGATGCCGGCAGTACATGTGTGCTGACGGCGTGCGCCGTCGTCGGCTGGTACATCCTGACGGATTGCTGCGCACAGCGCTGCGTATCCGCACATAAAAAAGCGCTCCGCAGAAGCGGAACGCCGGATTATTTTCTATGCCAATATGTAATGTAACACTGCGGACTACTCTCGCACCCCGAATAGTTCGGCGACAATCGCGGGCAGCTCCGAAAGGTCATCCGTCACCCTGTCTGCCCCCGCATCAAGCAAAGTGTTGCGGTCAAACGATGTCGTCACACCCAGCGCTGTCATCCCCGCGGCTTTCGCCGCCATCACTCCCGACACCGCATCCTCCACAACAAGTGAGCGAGACGGCTCCCCGCCCGCTTTTTCCGCGGCTTTCAGGAATATATCCGGCGCAGGCTTTTTCCGCGCCACGTCGCTGCCGGTCACAATCGCGTCAAATATAGTGGTGTCAATCCCAATCTGGCGAAGATTACATTCAACCTTCACCAGATCTGAGGCCGACGCCACCGCCAGCCTGTATCCTTTGCAATGCAGTGCGGTGAGTACCGGCTTCGACCACGGGAACACCTGGACCCACTCATCCGCGCGCTCGATGTATATCTCATAGGCGCGCGCCTTCATCGACGGGTCATACGCCGCGCCGTATTTCTCGCACACCCCGGCAATGAACTTGTCGTCGCCCATGCCGGTAAACGGCTTGAAATCCTCGTACTCGGCGTCAATGCCGCGCTCTTTCAGTGTTTGCAGCGATGCAAAGGTTATCGCGGGCTCGGAGTTGACGAGCACTCCGTCCATATCGAATATAATCAATTCAATCGACATTTTTAACAGTCCGGTTATTAGTATTAAGTCGCTTTTTCCAGCTGGAACGGTTCGGGCACGACAATCTTCCGTATATCGGCACCCACACTCTGCAGTTTACCGACAATATTGTCGTAACCGCGTTCAATGTGATACACATCCTCAATTTCCGTTCGCCCTTCAGTCGCGAGCCCGGCAATCACCATCGCCACGCCCGCGCGCAGGTCGAGCGCACGCACCTGCGCCGCCGAAAGCGGCGTCCCGCCCTCTATTATCGCGGTACGGCCGTCGACCTTAATCTTTGCGCCCATGCGTTTCAGCTCTTCCACATAGCGGAACCTGTTTTCAAAAATCCCTTCGTTTAGGTAGCTTACCCCGTCCGCCAAACACATCAGCACGCACATCTGCGGCTGCATGTCTGTCGGAAAGCCGGGATAAGGCAAGGTTTTCACGTTAACTCTGTTCAGCGGGCCGTCACGCCAAACGGTGACAACGTCGTCCCCCATCTCCACGTTCACGCCCATCTCCTCGAGTTTGGCCGCGATAGATTCGAGATGCTTGGGGATAACGTTTTTGACACGCAGCCGCCCCTTTGTCGCGGCCGCCGCGATCATATATGTGCCCGCCTCGATCATGTCGGGTATTATCGCATAGGTACAGCCCTTGAGCTTATCAACACCTTTGATTCTGATGGTGTCAGTACCCGCGCCCATGATGTTAGCGCCGCAGGTATTAAGGAAGTTCGCCACGTCCACCACATGCGGTTCGCGCGCGGCGTTCTCTATAATTGTCGTTCCCTTCGCTCTCACCGCCGCGAGCATAACGTTTATTGTGCCGCCGACAGTGTTGAGGTCGAAAAAGATGTTTGTTCCCCGAAGTCCGTCGGGCGGAGCGATAGCCTCTACATAGCCGCCCTCGCAAGTAACGGTTGCGCCCAGCGCCTCGAACCCCTTGATATGCTGGTCGATAGGCCGCACGCCGAAATCGCAGCCGCCGGGATACCCGGCATAAGCGCGCCCGTATCTGCCAAGCTCCGCACCGTAAAGATAGTATGAGGAGCGCATTCTGCGCACCAAATCAATCGGCGACGTCCCACCGATTGCGTTGCGGGTATCAATCTCGACAGTGTTTTTGTCCAGCATCCTCACCGAGACATTCATGTGGCGAAGGATCTCGAGCGAGGTGGCGACGTCATTTATCACAGGAAGATTCTCAATGATACATCTATCGCTTACAAGCAATGTGGATATCAATATCGCACCAGCGGCATTTTTTGTCCCGCTGACCTCTATATCGCCATAAAGTGGCCTGCCGCCGTTTATTACGATCTTTTCCATTTCGGATTACACAGCCCGATAACCCCGAATTTGCCGCAGCAGTCAAGCTGCCATGCGGCCGCGCGGTTTATCCGGCTCCTCCATTATATATTTTCAAGCAAATCGGTATTTTCAAAGCTGATTTTCGCCCGGCAACGCCGCCACACGCAAGACGTGCGCCGCGGCCGCCGCCCGAAACAAATGCATACTCTTTCGACAAAAACTTACAGTGCGCATCGGATAACGGGCCGCCTGCCGCGCCGGGCAAACGGGCACGGCATAATCCGCACCCTTTTTTATCAGGCACAAAGCCGAATGCGAAGTGCCGCCGGTCACACTGCCGGCGTGCAAGTCCGGCAAACGCCGTATACTTTGGCTATATTTAACTGTGGATTTGGCAATATACTATATTATTAGCATATTGGCTCAGTCGTGTATTATACCACGCCTCTTTTATAAATAAAAGGGCTTTTTAGTAAAATCTTAATTATTTCTAAAGATTTAGTTATTTTGTATATATGTCGCCGTTAAGCGAGTTCCTGACCCGTACAACAGAATCGTTGTATGTAAATTTCCAGCCGGGCAAAAGGTAGAACTTGGCGCGGTTTGCATACCATGTGATGCAAAGGCAGCTTTCCGCCGAGGTCAGGACATACCTTTCGTCCGCGGCGGGCGATATTTCGTTTCTGTGCGGAGGCTCGGGGTCTGCGGCCGTCTTTTGCTGCGGCGGTTTGCCGTTTTCCGTTTCTCCGTCGGCGACAGGCAATGTCTCGGCTACCGCGCCGCTTCCACCAAGGTCGTGGCTTTCAAGCAGCATCAGGTTGACCTGATCGCGCAGCTCCCTGTTGCGGCTTTCGTCAAGATTGCAAAGGATCAGGTTGCCGCTGACATATACAACTTTCGAGTTTTTGACGGCGACCACAGCCTCGCAGCCGTAAACGGGCTGGCCGCCGACATATTGGGCGACTGTTGTGATATACAGCTCTCTCGGCGCGTCATAACGGACGCCGCCGAACTCGAGCCTGATTCGCAGCCCGACCGGAACGTCGGGTCCGTTGAGTGCGCCGTCGGCGTACAGGAATTTTTTTACTGTGTTTTTGATTTGAAGCGCGCGGACAAAGTCGACCTCGGGCAGCTCCGAAATGTAGCCCGGGTCAATCTCAAAAATGCCGGAAGGGTCGCTGCTCCTATAGACATATTTGAACCCGAACGGATAGGTAAACTCATAGGTGTCGGTGCTGCCGCTGCCGGTGACGATGCTCATGCCGTTCGGGGTGACGTACGACGACGCCTCCGCGCCGCCCGAGAGCAGGTGTGCGACGGTTTCAAAGTAGTCGTCGGGATACGAGCCGCCGTAGATGATACCCTGCTGTTTTTTTGCCGGCAAAATGCCCGGCGGTATTTCGACGTTGTCAGAAACAAGCTGTGAAAGACGCTGCAGGTTGCCGCTCGAAACATAGTTTATGTTCCGGTACTGCAAAAGCAGCGTCACACCCAAAAAGATGTCAACAACCAGCAGCAGTACAATCAAAAAATTTTTTATCTTATCCCACTTCATGCCGACCTCATCCTATATTGCCGTACCTCGCCTCAACAGCCGCTGCACCGGACGAGGTTAGTATCACCCAATCGGGTGAAAACTGCAGCTCTGTCGGCTCGCGCCGTTCGGTTTCAGCCGCAGAGGCGGCGTTGGTGTCGCCCGCCTCGGTTTCATCGCCTGTGACGGGCTGTGTGTCGACGTCTGCAGTATCATCACCTTCCCCGCCTTCTGAGCCAGGCTCCGTTTCAGCCGGCCGGCGTGCAGCGTCCTCGACATTGTAGGCAATCGTCAGCGCGGACGGGCGGCCTGCGTCGACTGCCCCCGGCGAGCCGAACTGGTCGTTTGAGCCTTCTGCAGCAACTATATCTCTATATAGGTGGATTATTGCCCAGCTTTGCGGCAGCGAAACGCATGCTCCGCCTTTGGTGATGCGCGCCGGCGTCATGGCAAGATTGGTCAGTGCACCGTCGGCAAACGTCATTGTTATGGCGGGGCCAAGCCCTATAATGCGATAGCCGTCGCAAAAGTATCCGAAAGCAAGCTCCAGCCCTTCGTCGCCTGCCGAAACCGAGACAAGCCCCGGATATGCGTCGCCGCCGAGCAGCTCTGGCGTTATGCTCTCAATTTTGTCGAGCAGCGACGCGGCGGCACCGAGCAGTTCATAGAAAGTGTACCTGCCGCCGTAGTTTTCGTAGCCGAGAAAAGACGAAACCGGGACTCCGCCCTTGCCCGTGCCGCCCGGCGATACAGCCATGTAATCGATGCCGCCCGCGTCGGAAAAGCGCACGCGCCCGGACTCCCCGAGATATATTGTATAGCCTTGGCTGCGGTAGGGTGCAACTCGCTCGGTGTTTATATCAAAAAGTCCGAGCAGCTCGGTAGACGCGATGCCGTCGAGTATGCGCTCCGTTAGCTGCGGGCCGGTTTCGACGGTTATATATTTCTGCGAAAAGTCGCCGAAAGCAAGCACTGTTGTATCACGCAGCCCGTATTTATGCGCCAGCGCCTCTATAGGACTGACCGGATCTACTTCCGGCGCGTCCGGCTCGTTTTGAGCATCGCCCTGCGACGATTCTTGCGCGGCATGAGCATCGCCGTCCATTTCGCCGGCGGTGCTTTTCTCAGTTTCGCCGCTTTCGTCGATTTTTTCGCCATCGGAGACCGCATCCGGCGAAATATCGCCGATAAAATCAAATTCCACCAGCTGCCTGCTGTTATTATATGCCGTAACTGACGATTCGTCAAAAGACAGCCCGTCGCTGTCCGGCTTTGGGCTGTAGATGCTCACCTTGCCGCTCTCCGAGCGCGTGACAAGCCCCCACGAGCGCCCGCCCTGCTGCAGCGGCGTGATAAACAGCTCGCGGATATAGGGGACATCGCCTTCGGCAAGCTCCGTTTCGCCCTCCGACACCGAATAGGCAATAGCCGACGCCGGAAGCTCATGAAAATAGCAGATGTACACAAAATCTCCTTCGCGCGCCTTGTCCCAAATCCTGTCGCCTTCGGCATCGGGCAGGGTTTTGCACACGCCGGCCGTCAAAAGCTCGGCCAAAAAATCATGCAGCACGCCGTAAATCCCGCGCATTGTGGTTTCGCCGCCGAAAAGGCCGCGCGTCACGCCCCCGATGCTGTATCCCAAAAACTCGGGCATTATATACGGGGCGATGGAGCTTTGCGGCCTGTCGTCGTAAAGCACAAGCAGCGACTTTATATCGATGTCTTCCGCCGGACTGATGCTGAAAAGCTGGGTTTGCACGATCTCGGCTGAGGCAAGCACCGTCATCAAAACAAAAAGCACTATTATAGCCGCCGTTTTTATAAGTTCCACCTGTGCCTTGCGTTTTCTTCCGTTTTTTCGTTTGTCTTTATCACCGGTCATGGCCTATCATACGCTTTCTACAGTTTCAAGTTTTGTTTTCAGCGGCAATACAATCGTTACGGCGGTGCCGACGCCCTGGCGGCTCTTTACGCTGATTTTACCGCCATGCGCCTCTGTGATTTCTTTTGCTATCGACAGACCGAGTCCGGTGCCACCCGTCTCGGACGTGCGCGACTTTTCAACGCGGTAAAAGCGTTCGAAAAGCCTCGGCAAATCCTCTTCCGGTATGCCGATGCCGTTGTCGCGGATGACGATTTTTGCCGACTCGCCCTCGACGTCGGGGGTCCGAGCGGCTTCTTTGCTGACGAAAATGTCTATTTTGCCGCCCTCTGGCGTATATTTGATAGAGTTTGTGATAATGTTGATAACCACCTGCTCTATCCGCTCTTTGTCGGCGGTTATCTCTATCGAACTGGATTTGCTGTAAAGTGTAATCGTCTGGTTTTTCTCCTGCGCCTGCACCTGCAGCATCTGGCAAATATGCCCGAGCGCGTCTGTCAGGTCGAACGTCGAAATCTTCCAGTGCGTGCGCTTGTTATCCAGCCTTGACAGCGTGAGCAGGTCGGTGACAATGCGCAGCATGCGGTCGCAGTTGCCCACGATGTCGCCCAGATACTGCCTTTGCATTTCCTCCGGGATATCCTCATACTCAAGCAGCGTTTCTGCGGCGAACTGAATGGAGGTCAGCGGGGTGCGCAGCTCGTGTGACACGTTTGCCACAAACTCCCTGCGCGATTTGTCGAGCTCATAGCGCGAGGTGATGTCATGCAGCACCACGACCAGGCCGTCACGCTCGACATCCTCGTCCTGATAGCGCAATGTGCCGATATTGACGTCGAGCGCGCGGCTTGAGCCAAGCTGCACATCACGCCAGATGTAGCTTTGGCCTTCTTCGTCGCTTGAGACATAGGCCTGCGTGAACTCGAAACTGAACAGGCTGAGCATGTACTCGAAATTGAATTTCTCTTTATCGTAGCTGTCGCCGAACATTTCGATGGCGCTGCGGTTGATATGGATAACCGAACCGTCCTCCGCAAAGGCTATAACTCCGTCTTTGAGATAGGCAAATATAGTCTCGAGTTTGCGTCGCTCACCCTCCACCTCGGCAAGCGTGTTTTTGAGTATCGAGCCCATGCGGTTGAACGTGGCGGTGAGTATGCCTATCTCGTCTTTCGACTCGACCTCGATGCGCTCGGAAAAGCGCCCTTCGGATATGAGCTGTGCGCCGCGCGTGAGCTGCTGGATAGGCTGTGTGATGGCTTTTGCAAGGAAAAAGGACAGAAATACGGCTATGACCAGTCCGAACATGACCGACTGGATGATAATTGAAAAAAGCTGCCACGACAGCTCGCGCATTTCGTCCTGCGTGTCTTTTATATATATTATTGCAGAGCGCCCGTCCGCCTTAATCGGCACCGCATAGTCGGTGAATTCCGCACCGACGATCTGCTCTTTGCCGTCGGCGCCGGTCATGGCGGCAAGTATGTTGCCGGTAATGGGCACGCCGCCGTCCGGCACTTCCTGTGAGCCGGCAAGGCAGACGCCGGTCTCGTCCAGGATATAGAAGTTGCGGTATTTGTCGATACCGAGGCGGGAGGCGTATGCCGAGAGTATCTTTTTCTGCGATTCGGCAAAATCGTCGCTGGCAAGCTCGGCCGTCAACTCCTCGCGAAGCTGGCTGCCGGGCGAAAGATACTCGTCAAGCTGCGCCACAAACTCCCTGTTATAAAATATAAAGACGCTGTTTAACAGAACCGTACCGACCACAGCCATGACGGTTATCATGAATACCACAAATATTAAAATTATCTTGAAATACAGGCTGCGGTACATAACATTAACCCGAAAATCACCGTAGTGTTTTGTTTGTCTTTAAATTCCCATAGCCGGGCTTGCGCCCGGCTGAAATTTGCATGATTTGCGTCCGATGTCGGCACGGCTATTTTGACAGCAGCTTTTCAATGCGGCGCGACGCCTCGGCCGTGTCCTCGCGCGAGCCGAAAGCGGTGAGTCTGAAGTAGCCCTCTCCCTCGCTGCCGAAGCCCGCGCCGGGCGTGCCGACTACATTTGCCTTTTGCAGCAGAAGGTCGAAAAACTCCCACGAGCCCATGCCGTCGGGGCAACGCATCCATATATACGGCGAGTGCGCCCCGCCGGTGTAGTAGATACCAAGCCTGTCGAGCGTGCCGGCGATTATGGCGGCGTTTTCGCGGTAGTAGGCGATGTTCTTTCTGCACTGCTCGAGCCCCTCGGGCGTGAAAACAGCCGCTGCCGCGCGCTGGACGATATATGAAACGCCGTTGAACTTTGTCGACTGGCGTCGCATCCAGAGTTTGTTGAGTTTTGCGCCGTCGCGCTCAAGCTCCTCCGGTATAATCGTGTAGCCGCAGCGCGTACCGGTGAAGCCCGCGGTTTTGGACAGCGAGCCAAGCTCTATTGCGCACTCGCGCGCGCCTTCTATCTCAAAAATGCTGCGCGGCAAATGCGGGTCCGAAATAAATGCCTCGTAAGCGGCGTCGAAGATTATCACCGCGCCTATTCGGTTTGCATAATCGACCCACTCCCGAAGTCCCTCGCGCGTCATGGTTGCGCCGGTGGGGTTGTTCGGCGAGCAGAGGTAAATGATGTCGGGGTCGCCTCCGTCGATGTCGCCCGGAGTGGGCAGGAAATTGTTGTCCTTGTTGCCTCGCGCGTATATTATGCGCCTGCCGCCCATGATATTGGCGTCGACATAGACGGGATAAACGGGGTCGGGCACAAGCACGGTGTTGTCGGCTGAGAAGAGGTCGGGCAGGTCGCCCGCGTCGCTTTTTGCGCCGTCGGAAACGAATATATCGCCGTAGTTCAGCTTCACGCCGAAGGAGGCATAGTAGCCGCGGATTGCCTCTATAAGGAAGTCCCAGCCCTCATAAGGCGGGTAACCGCGGAAGGTTTCGGCGCGCCCCATCTCGTCGGCGGCGAGTTTCGCGGCCTCGACGACAGCCGGCGCAAGCGGCAATGTGACGTCGCCTATGCCGAGCCGAATGACATCGGCCTCGGGATGCTCCTCCTTATATTTTTTCACGCGGTTTGAGATTTCCGCGAAAAGGTAGCTTGGTGTCATTTTAGCGAAATTCTCGTTAATCTTCATAGTCTGACTGTTCCCTTTTCCGGTTATTTGATGTTATTTATGTAAAATGCGGGCAGCCGGCTGGACCGGCCGCGCCGCGCAGAGTTTTTACAGGCCCTGCTGCTCGTAGCGCTTGTAGAGCTTGTTGTTGAATTCGACGTTCGGCGGATAGTTTACGCTTTTCAGTATGGAGGGCGTCTTGCCGCGCGCGATGAGCAGCTCTGTCGCGCGGACTATTGCCGACCACATTATGCATGCCGCCGAAATGCCGGATGCGGGCGCGAGCTTGGCTTCAAGCCCCTCGACCTCCAGCATCCCGTCCCCGAACGGAGCACAGTTGTCAAGGTTGACGTCGCCCAGCTCGAACAGCCGCTTGCCGCACGAGTGCTGCGACTCAAGCTGTGACGAGTATTCGTGCGAGGAGACGGTTATGACTTTGCAGCCGAATTTTTTGGCCTCGACCGCAAGGTCGACAACGTTTGTCGATTTGCCGGAGACCGAGCCGATTATAAACACGTCGCCGGGCAGCACCGACGAGCAGCGCAGCGCCCAGCCGGCGAGACCCTCCTGTGAGGTATTGATGCCGCTTCTGTCGCGCGGGCGGGCATGGCTTTCAACAGACAGGCCGTAGTTGAATTTGCGGATGAACACCGGACCGCCGGCGCGGTTTAAAAGTTCCGAGTTTATAATGTGGCCGGTGTCGTAAACGTATACGCAGCCGCCGGCCGCGACGGTGTCGGCGATGAGATTTGCCGCGGATTCAATGTTGTCGGCTTGGGTTTCGCGGATTTTTTTCAGCAGTGCGTCGATTGCACCGTAGTAGGATTGAAGGAGATTTGACATGGTGAGGGCTCCTTTTTTGTTTCATTTAAAAATTTATGGTCAATCACTTTTATAATTGGTGTAAACGCAGCTATAATTTCCCGGAGTAAAACACACTCGAAAAAAGTTTTGCAGGTTTGGGATGGTGATTGTAGCTAATAAGGAGTTGGCAACTATAATATTATATTAATATATTAAAGATACAGTATCTTATCCTTCCATATATCCATTACCCGCGCGTTATACTCGTCCCCGCCATCGACGTTTGCTGACATAAACACCGGCGGCTCGATGCCGCGCGCGATAAACTCGGCAGCAGCCTCCGCGCAAATCGCGTTTATAATCGCCGCACCGGTCACGGTCGAGGTGGGCGAGACGCGACCTGCAAAGCCCTCTATCTCAAGCTCGGCGTCGCCTATGCACCCGTGATTGTCGATAACGAGGTCGCAGACCTCAAACAGGCGCTTGCCCGACGGGTGGCGTGAAGTCTCTGCAGACGAGTAGGTCAGGCTGGTTATCGCCACCGTATACACGCCCGCCTCGCGCGCGTCGAGCGCAAGCTGTACTGGTACGCCGTTTCTGCCCGACACCGACGAAACTATCAGCAAATCACCGCTTTTCATGCCCGAGTGTTTGAAAACTATCGAGCCGTAGCGCTCGTCGCGCTCGAGCGCCGAGGTCGCGGTGATGGGCCGCACGTCGCAAGTCAGCCCCGGCGGCAAAATCGGGTTCATAATCGCAAGCCCGCCGGTGCGGTAAAAGGCCTCCTGCGCAAGTATCCCCGCATGCGTGCAGCCGAACACAAAACAGCGGCCGCCGCTAAGGGTCGTGTCGACAACGAGCTTTGCAACCTGCGCGATTTTTTCGCTTTCGGCGTCGCGCAGCTCGCCGAGCAGCTCGATAAGCCTGTTTATATAGCGCTTTGCAGTATCCATGAAGCTCCCCCACTGGACATTTTTCGGAAAATCGCATAAATGTTTGAATTAATTATACGTTAACGCCGGTAGCCTGTCAAGCCAAACAACATTTTTATTACTTTTGATTGTATCCGTCATTGCGCACGCCTCCGGGCTGTGCTATAATTGCTTTGGAAAACAATTATATTAATTGATGAAAGGTCGGTAGCGCAAGATGAAATACCAGATTCTCGGCGATAACCTTCCGGTCGTCGTATGCGAGCTTGAGGCCGGCGAGTCGCTTATTTCCGAGCGCGGTTCGATGAGCTGGATGACGCCCAATATGGTGATGGAGACCACCTCCGGCGGGCTGGGCAAGGCGCTCGGCAGAATGTTTTCGGGCGAGGCGCTCTTTTTAAACCACTATACGGCACAGGGCGGCCCGGGCATGATAGCTTTTGCCTCGAGCTTCCCCGGCTCGATACGCGCGCTCGAAATCGGACCCGGACGCGAGATAATAGCCCAAAAATCAGCGTTTCTCGCCGCCGAGCCGGGCGTTACTTTTTCGGTGTACCTGCAGCGCAAGGTTGCCGCCGGCTTTTTCGGCGGCGAAGGGTTTATAATGCAAAAACTCTCCGGCCAGGGTATCGCTTTCATCGAGATAGACGGCTCGGCAATCGAGTATGAGCTGGCGGCCGGCGAGTCGCTGATTGTCGACACCGGCTATCTTGCCGCGATGGATGCCACCTGTCAGATGGACATTCAGGCCATAAGCGGGATAACGAACGCGCTGTTCGGCGGCGAGGGCCTGTTCAACACGCGCATTACCGGCCCGGGGCGTGTGATTTTGCAAACCATGCCCATCCCGAGCGTCGCGGGCATAATAGCGCGCCACATGGGCAAATCCTAACAGCCCGGCAAAACACCCCTTTTGGCAGTCGGAAAAATTACTGCATAAAATCGCCCCGGCAAGACCGCCGGGGTTGACTTTTGTCGGCGCGAAAGGTATAATGTTTTTAAGTTTTATAAAATTTGCGCCTGCAAGCGGGCCTGAAGCGGAGTTTGCCGGCAAACTCCGCGGCCGCACACATACATACGGTTTGACATAAGTGTGAAAAACAGTCCCTGTCGTGGGACAGACCCGTTTTAGATAAAGATAATACTCCGAAATTGACGGGCGGCAGCATGTCGCCCGCTGGGTGGGCGTCGGGAGAACCTGTCTCCCGACGCTTTTTCAGCCAGACTAAATCTGCCTGTTTTTCGGAAAGACACGCTTTCGCAATTTTCGGAACGACGGCGCTTTATATTTTATACGATTTTTCGGGCAATGCCTGATTGATATAGCCGGTTTTCGTGACCGGCGGCTTTACAAAAATTTTTCGGAAAGGTGTCCACGCTATTTATGGCGGGCCGGGTGCTGTTATGGCAACAAAAAGATACGAGTTTCCGCGAGTGCCGGCGGCAGAGGTCGGCATAGCGCCGCACGCCGTTCTGGATTTGCTGCGCGACTGGCAGGAAAAAGGGCTTGAGCTTCACTCTTTTATGCTTCTTCGCCAAGGAAAAGTTGCCGCAGAGGGATACTGGCATCCCTATCGCGCCGGCGACGTGCACATGCTCAACTCGTTGAGCAAGAGTTTCACCTCGACGGCGATCCTTTTCGCCATCCAGGAGGGTATACTGTCGCCCGACGACGCAGTCGTTTCGTTTTTCCCCGAGCGTGCCGCAAATCTCAAAATATCGGAGAAGATGCGCCGGCTGACGCTGCGGCATCTTCTATCGATGTGCACCGGTCACGAGCCGTCGGCCGATTTTATTTTTGCGGAACATGACTGCGTCTCGGCTTTCCTTGAAAGCGAGATTCAGGGCGAGCCTGGCGGCCGGTTTTCGTACAATACCGGCGCGACATTTATGCTGTCGGCAGCGCTTCAGGCGAAAACGGGGCAGAACCTTGTCGATTTTCTGCGCCCGCGACTTTTCGAGCCGCTTGGCATGAGCGAGGATATTTGGTCGGATATGACGCCGGACGGGATTTGCTACGGCGGATTTGGGCTCAACGTCACCACCGACGACATCGCGCGGCTCGGGATGCTGTATCTGAACCGCGGTGAATTTGCCGGCAAGCGCATACTTGCGCCCGAGCTTATTGACGAGGCAACACGCCGCCATATTTCAAATCGCGCCGACGCCGAATATCCCACTCTCGACCACCCTGTGCTCGCCGATGACAGTGTGGACATCGACCCAACGAGCGACTGGGGCATGGGCTATGGCTGGCAGTTTTGGCGCTGCATACCTGAGGGCATCTATCGCGGCGACGGCGCTTTCGGCCAGTTTTGCATTGTTATGCCGCGTCAGGACGCGGTGCTCGCGATAACCGCCGGCACCGATGACATGCAGGGCATTTTGCACTCGGTGTGGGACAGGCTGTTGCCCGGTATAGGCGGCACCCCATCGGACGAGGGACAAGCCGAACTTGATGTCGTGCTCTCCGGGCTGTCGCTGCCGCCGGCGGAGGGCTCGTGCCGGCTGCCCGCAGCTGCCGATATAGACGGCGCGCAGTATAATTTCGAGTTTCGCGGCACACCCTTTACCGCAAGATTCAAATTTGACGGGGATGTGCTTTGCATTGCCACCGAGGTTGCCGGCAGGACATACGAGGTTATGGCCGGCTATGGCAGGCACATACATAACAATCTTGGCTTTACACTCGATGAGAGAACATACAAACCGCCGTTTAGGTTTATGATCGCGCCGGATTTTGCCGCCTCGTGGGCATGGAACAAAACCGGTGCGCTGGTCGTCAAATTTATATTGACCAAATACGCGTACACCGAAACGGCAGTGATTAAATTCGACGGAAACAAAGCATCGGCAAGCTTCAAAATGAACCTTGCAGTCGAGCCGCCGATGCCGATTGAGGGTACACGCGCATGAGCAAAAAGATTAAACTGCTGTTTTTGGGCATCACCATGAACTGCGCGGGGACTGAAAAGGCGTTTTTAAGCCTGGTGCGCAACCTTGACTACAGCCGATTTGACGTTACGCTGCTGCTCGCCGAGGCGGGCGGGCCGCTTTATGACCAGATTCCGAAAGAGATAAAGGTCATTGAGATGCCCGAATACGGCGAGATGTTCACGCTGACCGGCGCGACGGCAAAGCGCGCTATCTGGAATTGCTATGTCAGGCGCAACCCGTTTGTACTTTTTGAGATTTTCCCCTATGCGGTGAAAAGTTTGCTGTCAAAAAAGAAACGGTCATTTACAGCCATGCGACTGTGGGTTCGCCTGATGAAAAAAATGCCGCCGGTGCCGGGCGAGTACGACGTTGCGGCGGCGTTTTGGGGCGACAAAACGATGTTTTATATGGTTGACAAGGTGCGGGCGCGCAAAAAAATAACGTGGCTGCACTTTGACTATTCGAACCCGCCGCGCGACGACAAACTCTATCTTCCCTATTTTGAGAAGTGCGACAAAATTATAAACGTTTCAAAAGCGGTCGACGATGCACTCAAAGCCCGGCTGCCGCAAATCTCGAGCCGCTGCGAGGTGCTCGAAAACATCATTGACCCGAATCTGATTTGGGAACTTGCGCTGCGCGGAGAGTCGTTCCCCGACACTTGGTTCAAAGGCAAGCGCATATTGACAATTGCGCGGATTTGCGAGCAGAAGGGCGTCGATTTCATCCCGCCCGTGCTTAAGCGGCTGACCGCCGACGGGCTGCCGCTGCGCTGGTATATCGTGGGCGGCGGCGACGAGGATGAGATAAACCGCCTCAAGGTACAGGCGGTGACACATGAGGTTGCCGACAAGCTGTTTTTGCTTGGCACCAAAACCAACCCGTATCCGTATCTGCGCGACTGCGACATTTTCGTGCTTCCTTCGCGTTATGAAGGCAAGCCAATCACCGTCGAGGAAGCAAAAATCATGTATAAGCCCATACTCGTGTCGCGCTATCTTTCGGCCGAAGAACAGCTTGACGGAGGTCGCCTCGGCCACATAACCGACATCGGCGAAGAGGGCCTTTTCCGCGGTCTGAAAAAACTGCTTGGCGACCCGGAGCTGTGCGATATTTACGCCGAGCGTCTGTCGAAGCTGCCGCGCGGTGTCAATATGAACTCGGTCAAGCGATTTGAAGAAATCTGCGCGGAGTGACTTATAAGCGGAGGGATTTGATGCAGGGACAAACCGAGCAGAAGCTTAAAGATAAAAAGAAAAAGATACTTATTGTCGAGGATGAGCGCAACATAGCGCAACTGCTCGCCTATAACATGATGCAGGCTGGATACGATTACGACATAGCAGCCGACGGAGTCGAGGGTCTGCGCCTTGCGCTGACCGGCGAGTATGATCTTATCTTGCTGGACCTCATGCTGCCCAAAATGGACGGTTTCGAGGTCTGCCGTCGCGCTCGCGAGAAGATAAACACCCCCATCATTATAGTGACGGCGCGCGAGGAAGAAGTTGAAAAGGTCATGGGTCTCGAAATCGGTGCCGACGACTATGTCACAAAGCCGTTTAAGCTCAAGGAGCTTATGGCACGCATCAAGGCGAATATCCGCCGCGCATCGAATGAGTTTGTGCAAAAACCCGGCCCCGAGGAAAACATAATAAAACTGCGCGGGCTTGTTATCGACTTGAGCAGATACCATGTTACAAACAACGGCGTCGAGGTGTCGCTGACCAAAAAAGACTATGACCTGCTCGTTCACATGGCGAAACATCCCGGCCGCGTGTTCACACGGGAGGAGCTGCTCGAGCAGGTGTGGGGTTACGAGGGCTATTACGGCGACATCCGCACGGTTGACGTTGCAATACGCCGTCTGCGCGAAAAGCTTGAGGTTGACCCGACCAAGCCCGAGTATCTTTTCACCAAGCGCGGCGTGGGGTATTATGTAAATTAACATAGCATACTTCATGAACATACAGCATAAAACATCCATCCAAACCGGGCGAAACAGCGCCCCCGGTTTGGATTTTTTGTTTTGCACAGCCGCGTGGGCAGAACATCTGCTGTATTTTTCGGCAAAGCATTATATCGGCGATTATATTGCCAAGCGCCCGCTTAATGCGGTATTAAGGCGGAGTGTGCGGTGCGGGGGAAGGCTTTTGCGTGCCGCTCTTTGCTTGCACCAAAAGGCAGGAGTGTGGGGGAGCTTTTTCTAAAAAGCTCCCCCATTTTCATACGATTTTACTCGAGACCACGTTTCAGGCTTATATAGTCGCGCGCGATTTTCAGGTCTTCCACCGCCTCGTCGGCAGTGCAGGGCGCCGGCCGCTCGCCTTTGACCGCGGCAATGAAATTGACAGCCTGATTTTTCATCGCATGCACTTTCGGCATAACAGGCCGTGTAATCGTTGGCGGTTCTTTGCCATTGTCCCGCATCACCGTCACAACACCTGCCTCTTGCGACGCAAGCGGTGCCGGCAGGTCAACCTTTATGTATCCGCGCTCGAACGCGACGAGATAGCTTTCCTGCCAATCGAGGGTCGTGTTGTACGGTGCCATCTCAAGCGTTCCACACACGCCGCTTTCGCTTTCCGCCACCAAGAGCACGCCGCTTTTGTCCGCATAGGTCACTTTATACGGTTCGCCGAAGAAAAAACGCATCGCGTTAACCTGATGTATATAGTAGTTGACAAACGCATTATATTCCTGTCCGGTCTCTTCATCAAAATAGTCCGGCATACCTTCATGCTGCAGCGGCGGATATGGGTCGTCCGAGCCTAAAACGGCACTGCCTCCGCCGCCGACCCAGTCGCCCGGCGGCATAGTGATCCTTACAAATCTCATCCGGCCATATTCGCCCGAGGCTTTCCACTCGTCGACCAGCTTTTTCGCATACTCCATCGCCGGGTCGGAGCGCTTGTGATAGCCCACCATATAAAGCACGCCGTTTTCTTTTGCGAGCGCCGCGAGCCGCTTGCCCGACTCGACCGACACCGCGATGGGCTTTTCGGTAAACAGCGGTTTTTTCGCGCGCAGTATGTCGGGTACGATGTTGATATGGTTGCTATAAGGCTGCGACGCTACAACAGCGTCAAGTTCGCACTCGGCAAGCAGCTCGGTGTGATCGCCGTAAATCTGGGGTATGCCGTATCTTTTTGCCACAGCTTCCGCCAGCTTTTTCCTCGGCTCGGCAACGGCGACCACCTCGCACAGCTCCCCGAGCGTTGCGTAGTTTGACAGATGCGCGGCCTGACCCATGAATCCCACGCCGACAAATCCAACTCTTATCTTCCCTGACATTTGTTTTACCTCCTTACTCCTTTTCGCCCTCGAACAGGAAAAGCCCCTCTTTACCCGGAGCCACAATGTCAAGCACGCCGTCGCCGTTTATGTCTCCCACCCAGAAATAAATGCCGACGCCCGACGCCTCTCCGACCGGGCCGTAATCTATTACATGCTTCTCGAATGCTCCGCCGTTTATCTTGAAATAGTAAATTCCGGGGTTGTCGTTGTCGCCCGGGTCGCTCCCGCAGTGTGCTCTGTAGCGTTTACCGGTCAAAAGCTCGATCTCGCCGTCGCCGTCAATGTCGACGAGCACCATGTCGTGATACTGCGCGACCGTGGTGTCGATCTCATGCCTTATAAAGCTACGCTTGCCGTCGGCGTCCACAACATGCTCGAACCACGCAAGACCGTAGCCGTGTGCGTTTCCGACGATAAGGTCGACCAGACCGTTGCCGTTGACGTCATGCGCCAATATAGGCACGCTGGCACTCCAGCCGATGTCGTAATCGGGATGGAACACCCACGGGCCTTCAAACAGGTTTTCAGGCTGTTCGAGCCAGCCGCCGGAAAGCAGTATGTCCACCCTGCCGTCTCCGTTTATGTCGCCAAATCCCATGCCGTGACCGCTCGGCTGCTCGCCAATAACGTATTTTTCAAATTTGCCTGTGCCCCTGCCGTTTTCGTCGGTGACGAGCTTAAAGAAACACTGGGGCTGGCCCGGCGTGTTTGGGAATATTTCAGGCACGCCGCAACCATCGATGTCAAAATATCTGATTGTCTCGATGTTACCGCACCACGCGATGTCGTGCACTTTCCACTCACCGTAGTCTCCCGGGTTTTCGCGCCAGCGCAAAGTCTCGCCCCACCATCCGCCGGTTATGATATCTATGTAACCGTCGCCGTTGACGTCCATTCCGAAGTTGGAGAAGTCGTCGTAGTACTCGCCCTCGGGCTGCACGTCGCAAATCTTATGTTTTTTCGTGAAATCGGGACCCTCGTACCAGTACTCGCCGCAGACAATGTCGAGATGCCCGTCGCGGTTCACGTCAAAAACCCATGCCGCCTCGTAGCCGACATCATCGATTTTTCTCTTCTTGAATTTTATCGCCAATTTTTGCACCCCCTGTAATTTTTGCAGCCGCCGCTCAGTCCGCATGCGACACAAAGCGACGGTGTTTTTTGTTTTCGAGGTCGGACAACAGCCGGACCTTGATTTTGCAGTTATTTAAATTATAATATGGAGGGGCACGCAATTAAATGGACTTCTGTGATATAATGATGGACAAAACCGACATTTGGCGGAGGTGGGGCTTGTGAGAGGTCTTATTTCAATCGGCATTTTGCCCCGACCCGTATATGTTTTCGGCACTCACGCCCACGACAGTTGGGAGGTTGTGTACTATACTCACGGCAGCGGCACGCTGACGGTCGGCAGCGAGAAAATACCCTTTCGCCCGGGCACAATCGTTTGCCAGCCGCCCGGTGTCCCGCACAGCGAGCGGTCGGCCAAGGGATACTGCAACGTGCATTTCTGTCTGAAGGTGATGGGCGGCCCGGTAAATGAAGGCGCCCCATCGGTTTTTTCGGATAACGAGAGCAGCGACTTTTACAAGGTGCTGATGCTGCTTTACAAAGAGTTCCACATGGCACCCGGCAACCGGAGCAGGCTTGTCGACAGCCTGCTGGACGTTTTGCACGAGTATATTCTGTCCTGGAGCAGCGGCAAAAGGAAGAATCCGTATGTCGAGCAATTTGAGGACGCTGTGATTTCTAACCTTGCCAACAATAATTTCAGGCTCGACGACGCGCTGGCGGCTATCCCCTTGTCCCGCGACCATTTCAGGCGGCTTTTCAAGGCCGAGACCGGCCGCACGCCGCTGGAGTATCTGACCGAGAAACGGATAAGCCATGCCATGCAGCTGATGGAATCGGGGCTGGCAAGCTCGATTACTATAAAGGAGATTGCCACGCTCGCAGGGTTTGACGACCCGTACTATTTTTCGCGCGTGTTCCGCAAAGTGACCGGCAAAAGTCCGAGCGCGTGGATGAGGGCGAAAAAGTTGGGACTTGATTAGAAGGCGTTTATTAAAAACTTTAATTTTTATTTAAATTACTCGGCAACGGTTGACCTTCACTTGCGGTTTGTTTATAATGTATGTGCAAATGCAGATATTTTGCAATAATTGTCTTTGTGAGGTGGTTTACCATGAGCAAAAAAGGTTTAATCGCACTTATATGCTTGGCGGTTGTAATGTTTTCGATTGTGTCCTGTTCAAACGAGGCCAAAACTGACGAGACCGGCACCGACGCCGTGACCACTGTCGCTACGGACACGACCGCCGAAGCTACCGCAAAAGCCGAAGATACCACAGAAGCCGAGACCGAAGCGCCGAAGCCCAAAATTAAGTTTCAATATATCGACTTTTACGAGGAGAAGGACGACGGCGGCCATGACCCTCGCAGCATTTCCGACACTCCCGGCTCCTCTGTCGGAGCCAAGTTCACCGCCGAAGGAAACTGGATTGACATTTCAATGAACTGCCCAAGCTGGAGTGACAACATCGGAACCATGACATTTGCCGTCTATAACTGGGACACCGACTTTGAGACCACCGTCGCCGCCGAACCTGTCTACACCACCGAGTTTGTTGACTACATAGACAACGACACTCTGATTGTCGAGTTTGAAGGCGACGGTCTGCCTCCCGGAACCTACCTGTGGCTGCTCAAAGACGGCAAGGACGGGGTCGGTATCTGGAGCAAAAACAAGCCCGATGACCCCAATATTGAGGTATATTACAATGGACAGGTCGCGGATTTCGGTCCGGAAGCAATCGCGACCGTAAGACTGCCGAACGAATAACATCTAAAAAACACCCGTTTGACGAGTTTGCGCTCATCAAGCGGGTATTTTTCCGTGCAAAAAGCGGATTTGGCACAAATTGCGCGGCAACCGGGTGATGCGAGGTTCTTAAACCTGGTGCATTGTCCTTGCTATTATTTCCGCCTGCATACTTGGCGAGAGCTTGACAAAATAATCGCTGTAGCCGCCGATTCTGACCAAAAGGTCGCGGTACTGTTCGGGGTTTTTCTGTGCCGCCAGCAGCGTGTCGGCATCCACGACGTTTATCTGCATTTCGAAGCCGCCTCTCTGCAGATAGGTTTTGATAAGCCCCACCATCTTTTCGGCGGACTGCTCGCTCATTATTTTCTTTGAAAACTTCATGTTGACGGCAACGCCGCCGATAAGCTCTTTGTGAGACCATTTTGTGCTGGACAGGATGGAGCAGGTCGGACCTCGCTGTTCCCTGCCCTGGGCCGGACCCGCCCCGTCTCCGAGAGGAAAGCCCGCTAAGCGCCCGTCCGGCGTCGCGTCTGTACCGCTTCCGAAATGCTCGTGCATTATCCAGCAGAAAAGGCTGGGGATAAGCCTTGCGCCCGGCAGTACCGGCCTGTATTTGCGGCATTCCTGTACTACATGTTCGGTTATTACGGTGAAAAGACTGTCGACGGCGTCCATATCATTTCCGTATTTGGGCAGGCTTTGCATCTGCTGACGCTCTGCCTCGTATCCCTCAAAGTTGCTGTCAAGGATTTCTTTCAGCTTTTTGAATGTCAACTGTTTTCTTTCGAAAATTAAAGTTTTTATCACATAAAGCGAGTCGACAAGATTCGGCATGCCGACAAAGCTCGGCATTATCCAGTTATACCTTGCGCCGCCCCGCTCAATATCCACGCCGCGCGCTATGCAGTCCCTGACGAAACATGAGAGCAGCGGATTGCAGGAGTGCCGGCTGCGCGCTGCCCTTATCCGGTTCTGCGCCTCGAAGTTGTTTTTGATGGATTGGTTCAGCTTTTCTTTATATGTATCGAGCAGCTCGTCAAATGTCTCGTATTCCCTGTCGAGAATATCGAGCAGTAGCTGCGGCAGGTTTGTGTAGGGACTTGCCACCCATACATTGGAGGCTCCGACGGGCGTGATTTCCACGCATGTGCTGTGTATATACTCGTGTGACTCTTTTTCTGTAACACCGTACTCGCGCAGCCCCTGTGTAATAACGTCGTCGTTAAACAAGGCTGGGTGCGAGCGGCCGCGCGATAAGATTTTGCATGCCAGCTCCAGGTATTCATCGGGCGTGTCGGACGATACGCACAGTCCGACCGCCGGATACACGAGCCGTATATCGTCGACAACCTGCATGCAAATTTTGGTAAGCTCGTTTGCCACTATATTACCGCATCTGTCCCTCCCGCCGACCATATAGCCGGAGGACAGTCCGCGCGGCACGCGATGGTTTATCTGTATACCGAGACAGTCCATCAAAAGCTGTGCTTGCTCGGGTGTCAGCTTTCCGTTTTCTATGTCATTTTTATAGTACGGATACAGATAGCGGTCGGGACGGCCAAGCTGGAACTGCTGGGCCGCAAAATAGCGAAAAGGCGCAAAAGTCAGGCAAAACGTTATAAAGTGAACGCTCTGCACCGCCTCATAAAAGCTGCGGGCGGGGTTGGCCGGCACGTTTGTGCAGATTTCCGATATTTGCAAAAGCTCATGTTTGCGCTCGCGGTCGGCACAGGATTCCGCGAGCATTTTTGCGTGTTCCGAGTACTTTTGGGCAAATGCTTTCACCGCGTCCAGGCAAATCAAACACGCGTCATAAAATATGGTCTGCTCATGTGTGGCGGTCTTTTTATGCTCCTTAATTTCCGCGATTATCCCGTTTATGCCGAGCGACAGGACTTTTTCATAATCAATTGCCATGTGCGAGTCCTGACCCGCGTGTGCGACCGCTTTCCTTGCGACGGTTTCTTCCAGATGCCGCCATTCTTCATGCTCGGACTCGGTCAATACGTCACTCGATTTTCCGACAATCAGTTCATCGTCGTCAATTATAGGGTCAACTTTCGACATTGAATAGGCAAATGCATCGGCATATCGAAGCTGCATATCGCCCAGATTTTCGTTTTGGGCATATCTTCTGAAAAAATCGAGATACATTCTGCTAAACGATATTACCGGGTCAACAGCACGCCGCCTCAATTTTTCGATTCTGTCCATGTATTTCTGGCATGTCATGTTCTCGTCTCCGATCAGGCAAAATTTGCACATGCTTACCTATAATTATATAGCATCACCACAAAAATACAATACGTCGGCACCGAAATATGATTCCCTCTGGCAAATAAACGCAATCATGCGGGCAAATAATCCAAGCCGGGCAAATGCAATTCGGTAGAGCGGGAGCGGCACATGCGGGATGGGGACCTTTCAAAAAAGCAGAAACTTTGCGGATTTTTTCCATATTAATGTTGCCTTTCGATTCAAATGAAGATATAATACTTGTGGCTTGGAACCGATGATTGGGGGGTTAAATTAAAATGACATTATATCCTGATGTTGAGCATGGCATTGTCAGCAGGCTGCAGGGCACTTTTTTCGGCTATCAGGGCTGGCCGACGGTTTGCCGCGACGAGCGGGGCACCTTATATGTTGTATGCTCGGGATTTCGCTTTCAGCATGTCTGCCCGTTTGGGAAAACCGTGATGTATGTCAGTTTTGACGAGGGCAGGACATGGACTCCGCCTGTCGTTGTAAACGACACATACCTTGATGACCGGGACGCGGGCATTGTGTCGCTCGGCGACGGCAAGCTGCTGCTCACTTGGTTTTGCCATCCCGCAAAGGTGTATTTGGAAAACTACTATAGCTCCATAAAATCCTCCGCATCAAGGCGGGAGGCTCTGGTGACATTAGGCATAATGGCCGCTTATGACACTTTAAGCGAAGAAGACAAACAAGGAGGCTCGTATGTACGGCTGTCAAAAGACGGCGGAATCACATGGGGAGAACCGATAAAAGTGCCGGTAACGGCGCCGCATGGTCCAAATGTGCTGCCCGATGGCAGACTTTTATATCTCGGCAAGGAGTGGTTCTCAAGTACGGAGGACAGGCACGCTATTTTGGCTTACGAGAGCACCGACGACGGGCAGACGTGGCAGCGGCTGGCAAAAATAAAGCTGCCCGAAAATACAACGCCGGACAATTTTCACGAGCCGCATGTCATAAGTTTGCCGGACGGTACACTGCTCGGCGCGATTCGAGCACAGGGCAGCAATGTCGATTTCGGTTTTACAATTTACACATGCCGCTCAACCGACGGCGGGAAAACATGGAGCATCCCAAAACCGACCGGTATATGCGGTTCGCCGCCCCATTTGATGCTCCACTCGTCGGGCGCGCTGGTTTGCACATTCGGCAGGCGTACAAAGCCGTTTGGCGAACGCGCAGCCGTCAGCTATGACTATGGAGAAACATGGCAGGACGAATATGTGCTGTTCGACGACGCACCGGACACCGATTTGGGCTATCCTTCAACAGTTGAGCTTTCCGACGGCTCGCTTTTAACTGTGTACTATCAGAAATATGCCGGAGACGAAAAATGCTCGATTCTGCAAACGCGGTGGCGGCTGAAAAACTGAATCTGTTAGGACTGCTACATACAAAGACAGATATTTAAACCGGCGAAAGTGCCTGCAGTTTGAAGATGCAGGCACTTTTTATTTTGCATGATAAAAAAACGCCCGCTCCGAAACCGGAGCAGGCGCAGAATGGTCGAAATATTTGGCACTTTTATTGCGGTTGTGTTCAATAGTGAAGATAACTCGAACGGGCAACGATCCACTTCAAACACCCGCCCGTCCGGCCACTTTAAGGTGAGCGGCGTTACTTTGCCGGCAGGGTCATGTCGCGAGATTACCTCAACATTGACGTGCTGAAATATCAAGTGAAACATGGAGTATGAGAGGCGGCAATTTATACCGTTTGTAAAAAAAGAAAAATGCAAGGTTTAGACCTTGCCTTAACCGAAATCAGCAGTTTTTGGATTTCACTGGTGGAGGCGA
>ERZ773359.135-NODE-135-length-95557-cov-12.897730_pt1 | contig 95557 bp, 85 predicted proteins | sample MGYA00374955_ERZ773359 | MGnify/ENA primary metagenome ERZ773359 (study PRJEB29098, sample SAMN04486028) | biogas fermenter metagenome | study: EMG produced TPA metagenomics assembly of the Biogas fermentation microbial communities from Germany - Plant 4 DNA1... | reverse complement strand
CTGTATTTTTATGTACCCATTTTCCGAGATCTTTAAAAGCTGGAATATACTATGAACGCGCAATAAAGTCTATGAAGGAAAAGAACTATGTTGATGCTCAAAATGAGCTTGAAAAGGCTTATGCCATATTCCGGGATTCTCCTGAAATAACGGGTAATCTGGTTATATGCAACTATATGAATGTTAATACGACTGAAATGTTTCAATTGATGGATGAAATCGTAACAAAGAAAATGAAATTTCATGATGATAAGCTTTTTCAGGAGCTATCAGATATATACTATGAAACATATCTATTATACGATTTTCCGGAAGAGTTTTTGAATAATTATGATAAGATTAGTGAAATGCAGGATGAAGATAGAATCACAGAACTGAATAAATACCTGCAAAAATATCCGGATAGCCATTATATAAAAATATTAATCGCGGAAATATTGTATGATCAAAAGAAATATGAGAAGTGTGAAGAATTAGTCAATCAATTAATGGAACACTTCCCGGAAAATGTTCAGATTGCAATGTTTCATGCTGCCATTCTACGTGAAAAGGGAGAGTTTGATAAAGCAGAACAGAAATGCATGCAATTCCTTGAGAAGAATAATCAATCTGCATATATCCTGTCTTCATTATCCATACTTGAATTAAAACGGTATAATGATAAAAAAGCACTTGAGTACGTGGAAAAAGCTTATAGTCTTCAGTCTGATAAGTTTTATATTTTGTTGGATTTGGCCAGAGCTTATTACTACAACAATATGGAAGAAGAGCTAAACACCACTATGAAAGAGATTTTGAACCATCCTGAAGCCGAAAGTTACCAAGAGGAGATGCAAAAGGTTAAAGATATTATTAGCGGATTTATACAGTGGAGATAGGGGGTTGTTCAATGTTTTTCATACCTGGACAGGTAGTATCAGCATTAACGTTTCCCGGGGTTGTTGTGCATGAAATTGCACATCAGATCTTTTGCAGGTGGTTGAAGGTACCAGTATTTGAAGTCTGTTATTTCCGCCTTGAAAATCCATCAGGGTATGTTATTCATGAAAAACCAAAGGAACCGTGGAAAAATATAGTTATTGGAGTGGGCCCTTTTTTTGTTAATACGGCTATTGGCGGGCTTGTCGCGTCGATGGGGGCAATCCCTGTTATAAAGTTTCATACAGGATCATTTATAGATTATTTTTTTATCTGGCTGGGAGTCTCAATTGCAACGCATGCATTTCCAAGCACAGGAGATGCGTCAAATATATGGAGTATTATTAAAGAAAAGGGTACAGGCATTGGTCTTAAGATAATTGGCATTCCAATTGTTTTAGTAATCTATTTAGGTACATTATTGTCCGTTGTCTGGTTTGATTTGTTTTACGGTATTGCAGTTGCCATGGTATTACCAAATTTATTAATCCGTTTATTTGCATAGAGAGCAAACAGCAAAACAGATTTGAGAAATTATTATATTGAATGACCTGATTAGCAAAAAAGGCTCTACAGAAATAATGTTTAAAAAAATTATGCATGAGGTGAATATAATGAAAAAGCTGAAGATATCATTTTTTATTATATTTTTGCTTGTTAGTATGTTCTTTTTTACCTCAGACAATTTTGCGGCAACATATAAATATGATGATTTGAACAGGCTTGTAGAGGCAGTTTATGACGATGGAACAATAGTAAGGTATACATACGACGGTGCGGGAAACATTCTGGAGGTCGAAGTAATTAATCTGCCTAAATTGGATCCCATAGGAAACAAAACGGTAAAAGCAGGGCAATTGCTTAAGTTTACAGTAACCGTTTCGGGCAGCGAAGGCTTAACCCCTGTTTTGGCAGCGTATAACTTGCCGGAAGGTGCAAAGTTCGATGTTGAAACAGGGGTGTTTGCATGGGTACCTGCTTCTGAACAAACAGGAGTATATGAAGGTATCAGGTTTGAAGCTGTTGTGGGTGAGGTTGTTCTGTTTGAAGAGATCACCATTACAGTTACGGGGACAAACACTCCTGCCGGTCAAAACGTAGAAGTGGTTGATGAAGAAAGCGGTGCAGCAATTACGTTTGAAAATGTTGAAACACAGGGCACCACAACCGTTACTGTGCATAACAGTCTGCCTGAAGGAATACTTTCCGGTGCGAACATGTTTCCTGTATATTATGACATTGAAACAGATGCAGGGTTTACAGGCAAGGCACGAATCAAGATTAAATATGATATAACCGGATATGAAGAAAACGAAAAGATTTGAGGCTGTACCAGTTAAAAGACGGGAAAACGACAGATATAACCGAACCGGTAAACCCGGGGATTGGCGGTAATCCTGACACGAAAATGAAAACCATAGAAGGCGCTGTTGAACATTTCTGTTTCTTTGGAATAGGAATTCCAAACAGAGCGCCGGTTGCAAATGCCGGAGCCGATCTGGTGGTTAAGGCTGAATCTGGCAAAGGTGCGGAAATAGTATTGGATGGTTCATTATCCTATGATCCGGATGCCTCATTAGAAGGCCTGAAAGAGCTGGATTTTACGCCTGACGGAAGAAGTATTGTGAGCTATAAATGGACAGGCCCTTTTGGAGAAGCAGAAGGTGTCAGGCCGACTGTAGTTATACCGCCGGGGCTGTGGGAATGCACAATTACCGTAAGTGACGGTTGGCTTGAGTCACAGGACACGGTTACTGTAAATGTTAAGAAAGCAGAAGATAACGGCAATGATGAAGATGATGAAGAAGATGATGATGAGCACGATGATGAATACAGCAGTTTTCCCTATACCATTTTCTCAGGAAGCAATGATAGCCCTGTTTTAATATTTGGTGCAAATATAGAAATAGGGGGGGATTTACACACAAACAACAATTTGCTGTTCCTTGGCTTTAATTTTGCGGTGGACGGTATTTGCAAATCGGTGGGGGAAATTGTGGCGATAGGAAATAATGTGAATATCAAAACTAAAGAAGTTAACGCAGAAACAATTGAGATGCCGGACTGGACAGGTAATATAAGGGCGGGGCATTGAAGAACGGAAAACAGTATAACACAGACAAGATCTTTGCCGGTGACGAAATAAACTTAACAATGCCTGCAATTTTTAACGGGAGTTTGTCTGTTGACTGTACAACGCTGAACCTTTCCAAAACCATTTATTCATCGGGCAGTATATCGGTTAATGCATCTGAATGCAAAAGCATCGGGGAGGAAAGGGTTGTAATATGTTCAGAAAACGGTGATATAGTGATAAATACCTCAAATTTCGAGTTAAACGGCTTAATATACGCACCGAACGGAACAGTTGTAATAAACGCAAATAGTTTTACTTTAAATGGAAAGATTGTCGCAAATAACGTTTTGATCAGAGGAAGCAAGATTAGCATCAAAAATATTTCAACAACTAAATAGCTTAATTCAGGTTGGAATGGGAAAAAGATTTATACGATAAAGTAGGCTTCAAATGGCTCATGTGATACAAACAAAAGGAGGGCAGATAATGACCAAAAAATATTATATTTCCTTTTTTAGACCGTTTGCATTTGCGTACTTATGGTGGACTGTCATAATAGCTGTTGCATTAATTGTAAATCCCACTATATATAGCTTTGTTGGGTTTTCGGTAGCGGGCATAGTATTTATAGGATTATTTGTTTTTATTTTTATTAGAATGGCTCCAATCAAAATAAATAAGGATGGGTTAGTAGTTAAAAGGAATTCATTTACGATACAGTGGGAGACTATACCATGGGATGAAATTGAGCAGGCAGAAACTGAATTGTATGCTTTTGTCCGTTTTATAAAAATATCATATAAAAACAAAAATGGCACTCAATCCCGTCTAATACCACTGTCTGTACATAAAAAAGATAAGTTTATTGAGGCATTGCTAAAATATATACCTAATGATGAGAATCCGCTAAAGGCGTTATTAATAACCGGAGATAGGCCAACAAACAGGAACAGGCTTTTATATAAAAAAACTGATTCATTAGAGTCAGTAGAGCAGGCTCCTTTCCAGGAAGAAGGCAAAAAAGGTATTGGAGGATTACTCATCTTGGTTGCCATTGGAAGAATACTTTCCCCCATAAGTGCTACAATAATGATTAATAAATCATTAAAAACATTATTGATAGATTTGCAACAAACACCAATTCCTAATTTGGGCCTATGGAAAAGAGCATTTATGTTTGAGTTTTTCACAAATGTTGTTCTGTTGCTATTCGGTATTATTTTATTAATTCTTTTTTTTTGGAAAGAGAAAAGCTTTTAAGAACGCTTTTATTTTTCAACTTCTATTGCATTGTTTGTTAAGCGTATTAAGTGCGTTTTTCCTATCTGAATTGCATAGTTTAATTCCTGAGATTATAAGTGATCCATATTATGGTGCAAAAATGGCTATATTAACAGCATTAATTTGGATTCCATATATATGTACTTCGCCCCGCGTAAAGAATACATTTGTCCGATAGAATGTGTTATTACTTACGATAAAAACAAAAAGTATAAAGTGCGCTATAAATTCAAAATCTAAATTCCTTAGGTATCCTTCATTTGAAATTACCTTTAGAAACGAAGAATACAATGATGCATCATATGCATTTTTAAGTTCTTTTACAGAGAAAATTAGTAATTGAACATAATATCCAGAATCGGAACTAATGATATATCATATACTCCCAGGACTGATCCTGATTTTTATAATAAAACATTGCTGTGTTTATTTACCCATCAAGCTGTTCCCCATAAGGTGGGACAGGTTGATATCCGGGAGGTTTATAACGATGGAAGCGATAATTATATTGTGCCGGACAAAACAGGAGTTATAAGATGCTGATGGTTTGACAGTAATATGCAAATTAATATAGTTACAGATTGAATTATTTGTTTGACTAAATAAGCATTATACTATATCTTAAGAAATGAACGGATAACAGTTTAATGTAAATTAAGGTGGAGGGGTTACTATGAAACACAAGTTTGATATTCCGGATACTAAAAAAATCAGGCTAATTATTAACACCGATGCAAAGAATGAAGCAGACGATCAGTTTGCAATTGTCCATGCTTTGCTAACACCCAGATTTATCACAAAGGGTATTATTGCAGCTCATTTTGGTACAGAGCGCACAACCGAATCTATGCAAGAAAGCTACGACGAATGTTTAAAACTGCTTGAACTTATGGAACTTACCGATGAGATTCCGCTGTATAAGGGTGCTGAAACCAAAATACCCGATGAGCAAACACCAGTACTTTCGGAAGGTGCAGAACTCATAATACGTGAAGCCATGGCTGACAGCGATAAACCGTTATATGTAATTTTCCTTGGCCCTTTAACCGATTTGGCTTCGGCTTATCTTAAAGAGCCTTCCATTGAGGATAAGTTGACAGCAATATGGATTGGGGGAGGAGCATGGCCCAATGGTGAGAGAGAATTTAATTTAAGTAATGATATTGAAGCTGCAAATGTTGTAATGCGTTCAAATATACCATTATGGCAGGTACCACGTAATGTTTATTCTACAATCAGGGTAAGTATTGCTGAACTTGCAGTAAAAGTGAAGCCCTATGGGAAAGTTGGGGAATACTTGTTCCAGCAGCTTTATGATTTTAATTTCAAATTGAAAGACAATATGCGTTTCCCGAAGGGTGAAATGTGGAGTCTTGGGGATTCACCCGCTGTGAGTTTGCTTTTGGATCCGCATGAATACTACTACGAAATGAAACCAGCACCAAGGATTACACCCGATATGAGGTATGTGCATTACCAGAATGAAAGGTTAATCCGTGTTTACAATTATGTTGACTCACGTTTTACCTTAGAGGATATGTTCGCAAAACTAAAACTTTACTATGGAGAATAATACGGAAGCAGGAGGACGGTTCTTTTACTTATGAAAGAATCGTTTCCCAAATAAACCGAAGGCTTAGAAGGAACTACATAAAATCAATACACAAGTGTGTAAAAAACAGAATACGGATAATAATGCTGGGGGTGCCTTGAAAGGCTGAGAAAGAGGATTGTACTCTTAACCCTTTGAACCTGATGCGGTTAGTACCGCCGGAGGGAAGCTGAACAATATTACTATGATTGTTGTTTACGCTTACCCTTGCAGGTAAGCGTTTTTTAATTTTATAAATTTTATAGCGCAATATTTACCATGAAGAAGCGGTGATTTAATGAATAAACTGTATAGAATACTAGACGCTAATATAAACAGGGCATCGGAAGGCTTAAGAGTTTTAGAGGATCTTTCCCGGTTTTATTTTAATGATATGCTCCTTTCTAAGGAACTGAAAAAATTAAGACATCTTTTAAGGAAGAACAGTACAGATATGCTTCCAGAACTGATAGAAAACAGGGATTCTGTAAATGATGTAGGCTTAAATATTTCAATGAATCTTAAAATTGATGAAAAATCATCGGTTTTTGAACTTATTATTTCTAATTTTAAAAGGGTTCAGGAAGCTTTGCGGACAATTGAGGAAACCCTGAAGTTAGTTGACAGGTACGAGCTTTCAAAAAAATACGAGGGCTACAGATTTGATATTTATAATATTGAAAAGAAGTTTGTTAATGTGGTAATCAGAAGAAAAAAAGAAACTGAGAATGAATAGATAAATATACTAAATTTAAAATAGAGAGGGGGTCAATCAATGTATACAACACAAATGGACGCTGCAAAAAAAGGGGTTATAACTGATGAAATGAGGATGGTTGCAAAAAAGGAGGGGAAATCGGTTGAGAAAATCCGGGAACTTATTGCCTGTGGGAGAGTAGTAATACCTGCAAATAAAAACCATAAATGCATTGACCCTGAGGGTATTGGTGAGGGTCTCAGAACAAAAATTAACGTCAATCTTGGCATATCAAGAGATTGCTGTGATTTTGACTTTGAACTGGAGAAGGCCAGGAAAGCAATTGAGTTAAAGACTGATGCTATAATGGATTTAAGTTCCTATGGCAAGACCCGTGAATTCAGGCAAAAGCTTATAAAGATGTCTCCTGTAATGATAGGAACTGTACCGATATACGATGCTGTAGGTTTTTACAATAAAGATCTCAGTGAGATAACGGCAGACGAATTTTTCGAAGTAGTGGAACAGCACGCACAGGATGGGGTTGACTTTATGACCATTCACGCAGGTATAAACCGGGAAACTGCCCGGCGTTTTAAAGAAAACATGAGACTTACCAATATAGTATCAAGAGGAGGCTCATTGTTATTTGCATGGATGGAGCTAACTGGGAACGAAAACCCGTTTTATGAGCAGTTCGACAGGCTTCTTGAAATATTTGAAAAGTATGATGTAACCATAAGTCTTGGTGATGCGTTAAGGCCAGGAAGTATAAACGATTCAACAGATGCAGCACAAATACAGGAGCTGATTGTATTGGGTGAGCTAACCAAAAGAGCCTGGAGAAAAAATGTGCAGGTTATGATTGAAGGACCGGGGCATATGGCCATGGACGAGATTGCTGCCAATGTAGTTCTGGAAAAAAGAATTTGCTGTGGGGCACCATTTTATGTCTTAGGACCTATTGTAACTGATATAGCACCTGGATACGACCACATAACCGGAGCCATAGGGGGTGCAATTGCAGCGGCAAACGGCGCTGATTTCCTGTGTTATGTCACTCCTGCAGAACACTTAAGGCTGCCTGATGTTGGCGATATGAAAGAAGGAATCATCGCTTCAAGGATAGCTGCACATGCGGCTGACATTGTTAAGGGAATTGTTGGCGCAAGTGAATGGGACTATAAGATGAGCGAAGCAAGAAGAAACCTTGACTGGGATAGCATGTTTGAGCTTGCTATAGATTCTGAAAAACCAAGGAAATACAGGGAAAGTTCAAAACCCGATCAGGAGGATACCTGTACAATGTGCGGGAAAATGTGTGCAGTCAGAAACACGAATAAGATACTTAAGGGTGAGGACATTAATATTTTGTAAGTGGAAGCAGGGGATTTGGCAAACAGGAAAAGTTACGTACTTATTCATAAAACAGGGGTATTTTTTGGATACCCCTGTTTTTCGTATGGGCATTCCCGAAATCCTGATTAGCGAGAGAATCCCTTTTATTCAGGCTACCATTCAAGCATGATTTCATAGCCTAACCTTATTGGCAGGAGGTTAAGCTTTCATTGTGGACAATACCACGTTCGGCATCAACAGTAACAACACATCCACTCTTAAGCAGGCTTGTGGCATTCTGCGCACCCACAATAACCGGAATATCAAGAGCCAGACCCACCGTTGCAGCATGGTTGTTCGTTCCGTTCTCTTCTACGATTAGCGCCGAAGCACTTTTTATCACGGGCATCATATCGTTTGTTGTGTAAGGCACCACGAGAATGCTGCCTTTTACAAATTTATTTTTTACTTCCTCAATGGTCTTAGCAACACATAACTCCCCAGTAATTACTCCTGTGCCAATACCGGTTCCCTTCACAATTACTTTTCCGACAAGCTGTACCTTCAGAATATTGGTTGTACCACTAACGCCAGTGGGTACACCGGCAGTAATTACAGTCAGATCACCATGCTTTACCAAACCAGATTCTAAAGCTTTTTCTACACCCATATCAAACATCTCGTCGGTGGATATTGCTTCTTTAACCAGGAATGGAATTACTCCCCAGCACAGCGACAGTTGCCTCTGTACCCTCGGACTTACGGTGGTTGCAATGATAGGACAATCCGGTCTGAATCGTGAGATCATACGAGCTGTATGCCCTGATTTTGTTACCGAAATAATGGCAGATGCCTTCAAGTCCATTGCAGTAGTGCAGGTAGCGTGGCAAATGGCATTAGTGATTGTGGGCAGCATCTCATGCTGTGTATTCACGAACCGCTTCCAGTAGTCCATTGATATTTCTGCTTTTTCAGCTATTTTTGACATCGTTTTAAGAGTTTCTACCGGATACTTACCCATTGCAGTTTCTCCCGACAGCATAATAGAACTGGTGCCATCATAAATCGCATTGGCTACGTCACTGGCTTCAGCCCGGGTGGGTCTGGGGTTCCGAATCATAGAGTCAAGCATTTGCGTAGCGGTAATAACAGGTTTACCGCTGCGATAACACTTTTCAATCAGCATCTTTTGTACAATGGGTACTTCTTCTACTGGGATTTCTACCCCTAAATCTCCACGGGCCACCATGATCCCATCCGATACAAGAAGAATCTCGTCAATGTTATTTACTCCCTGGCGGTTTTCAATTTTGGATATGATTTTAATATCCTGACCTTTGTATTTATCCAGGACTTTTCTAATTTCGATTACGTCCTCTGCCTTCCGTACAAAGGAAGCTGCAATAAAATCAACGTCATTTTCAATTCCAAACTTAATATCCTCGATATCTTGTTCGGTGATGGACGGAAGGTTAATCTCTACTCCAGGAACATTGATCCCTTTGGTATTGCCCAATATTCCACCATTTAAAACAACACAGTGAACATCCTTCTCTACAATTCCTATAACTTCCAGCTCTATCAATCCATCATCTACCAGGATTCGATCGCCTTTTTTTACATCCTGATAAAGTCCTTTATACGACACCGATACCTTATGCTTATCGCCTAAAATGTCATCGTAGGCCAATATAAAGCTATCTCCCGCAGATAAGGTAACAGCGCCATCTTTGAACTTCCCTATACGAATTTCAGGACCCTTTGTATCCAGCAGCAATGCCACCGGACGCCCTGTTTCCTCTCTGATCTTTTTCAGCATGTCAATTCTGTTTTTGTGTTCCTGGTATGAGCCATGGGAAAAATTCATTCTGGCCACATCCATTCCCGCAAGAACCAGTTCTCTCATGATTTCTTCACTTTCACAAGCCGGTCCAAGGGTACAAATAATTTTAGTTTTTCGCATGTATTATAAACCCCCAAATAAAACATTGTGTTTTGATAAAACAGCTTTTTTGTCCAGCATACCGATGCAATGAAAAATGAGGTTACATTAGCATCGAAATTAGCATGAGGCCTTTCCTGTAACATAGTGTCAAAAAAAGTGCAAGACATATGATACCTTGCTTTCTGTTTGTATGTCATATGGAATTGACGCTATCAATAGTACCACATCTTTTTAGGTGGGTAAAGAGCAAAGAAGATGATTACTATCTCAATTACATTTGTACTGTTCATACCTTTACATAAAACACTAAATTATGGAGATTTGCTAATGCAGACAAGTGCAATTCATGGTAAAATTTAAGAAACAGAACAATTGCATAACCGGAGAGACCTATGTATAGAATTATGCTTATTGAAGATGATTTAACCATAGCAGAAGTAATAAAGGAACATTTAAGCAAATGGGGTTATGATGTTGTTTATGTTACAGATTTTAAAAACATCACAGAGCAGATTATTAACTTTGACCCACATTTGGTTCTGCTTGATGTGATGCTTCCTTTTTACAATGGCTACTATTGGTGCAAAGAGCTGCGCAAGATTTCAAAGGTTCCTGTAATTTTTATATCATCTGCAGCTGACAACATGAATATAGTGATGGCCATGAATATGGGCGGAGATGACTTTATTACCAAACCCTTTGATTTGAATGTATTGACTGCGAAGGTGGGAGCACTCATTCGCCGTACCTACTCTTTTCAGGGAAGGATGAATGTGATGGAACATAAAGGTGTTATCCTGAACCTGAATGATACAACCGTATCTTATAACAATGAAAAAGCTGAGCTGACAAAAAACGAGCTGAAAATTTTACAGCTTTTAATGGAAAACGCCGAAAAAGTGGTTTCTCGTGAGGATATTATGCAGTGTCTATGGGAAAGTGACAGCTTTATCGATGACAATACTTTAACTGTGAATATAACCCGGTTACGCAAAAAACTTGCTTCAATAGGTTTGGAGAACTTCATCACTACTAAAAAAGGTCTTGGATATATAGTGGAATAGAAAAAACAGTGTGAAGGAAGTACCAAAGATGCTGTTTTCATACTTAAAAAGCCGTAAATTTGGAATTTTAATTATTTTTATTTCCTTGGGGATTTTTGCTTCGGTATTTTTCCTGTATGATCTTCCGTTGGAATCTATAGGATATGCATCCGTATTGGTACTGCTTTTTCTTTTCCTCGTTGCTGTTTTTGATTTTATATCTTTTGTTCGGCAGCATAATATTTTGAAAAAGCTTCAAAGCAGTATAACCATATCCGATTTCATGCTTCCTGAACCAAAGAACCTGATAGAAGAGGATTATCAGAACCTTATAAAAATTCTTGATAAAGCGCGCTCTGAAGCCATAAATGAAATGGACAGAACATATCGTGATATGGTAGATTACTATACTATATGGGCTCATCAGATAAAAATACCGATATCTGCCATGCGACTGGTTTTACAATCCAACCAGAACAACGGGAATAATGAACTTCAGGAGCAATTGATCCGGATAGAGCATTATGTTGAAATGGTTCTGCAATACCTTCGCACCGAAAGCATTAATGCAGATCTGCTGCTGAGAAGGGTTCAGCTTGACGATATCATAAAAAGTGCGGTTAAACAATACGCAAAGACCTTTATACGGAAAAAAATAAAACTTAATTACAACAGTGTAAACTTTGAAGTACTGACCGATGTAAAATGGCTTACATTCGTATTAAAACAGATCTTATCCAATGCGTTAAAATATACGAATACCGGTGAAATTTCAATATATATGGATCCTAACCTGCATGATACACTGGTTATTGAAGATACCGGCATTGGCATTGAACAGGAAGATCTGCCACGGATTTTTGAAAAAGGTTTCACAGGTTATAACGGCAGGTTTGATCATAAATCTACAGGAATAGGACTATACCTCTGTAAGCGAATTTTAGACAGGCTGTCCCATTCAATAAATGTTTCTTCTACGGTTGGCAAAGGAACGCGGGTAATGATAGGGTTTAAAAAAGCTGAAATAACTGATGAATAAGGGTTAAAGGGTGCAAACCTTACAAAAATGAAAGGTAGCATGGGAAAATGTAAGCCAAAGTTATGGCGAGGCATTTTCTCTTTTTTTATAATGATTAGGAAAAATAACGATTTGGAGGGTAAGGGTATGCCTCTTTTAGAAGTGAAACATTTAAAGAAAGTATATACCACCCGCTTTGGTGGAAATCCCGTACAGGCTCTTTCCAATGTTTCTTTCTCTGTTGAACAGGGAGAGTTTGTTGCAATAATGGGGGAATCGGGTTCAGGTAAAACCACGTTATTAAATATAATAGCGGCATTCGATAAACCAACAGATGGCGAAGTTCTGCTTAATGGTAAAAGTATTCATTCAATTAAAGAAAGTGAGATAGCAGCTTTCAGAAGAGAACATCTTGGTTTTGTGTTTCAGGATTTCAATCTGTTAGATACATTTTCAATTCAGGATAATATTTTTCTGCCCCTTGTTCTGGCGGGAAATTCCTTCGAAGAAATGAACAGAGAACTAATCCCCATTGCCCGGAAACTTGGCATTAATGATATATTAATGAAGTTTCCCTATGAGGTTTCTGGCGGGCAGAAACAGCGGGCAGCCATAGCCAGGGCACTGATTACAAGGCCTCAGATTATACTTGCCGATGAACCCACCGGGGCGCTGGATTCACATTCGACCGAAGGGTTGTTAAAGCTCTTTTCAGAGATCAATAATGCCGGACAGACAATTTTAATGGTAACACATAGTATAAAATCTGCCTGTCATGCAAGCAGAGTTCTTTTTATCAAGGATGGGGAGCTGTTCCATCAGCTCTACAGAGGCTCTCTTTCATACGCTGAAATGTATCAGAGAATAACAGATACACTGACCATGATTGCAACGGGTGGTGAACGTTTTGAGTAGATTCTTTTATGGTAAGCTTGCATTTAACAATATTAAACGAAACACAAAAGCTTATATCCCTTTTATTTTAACCTGTATTGGGACTATTGCGCTGTTTTATAACATGTATTTTCTTACCGTGGCAGAGGATATTGGCAGTGTAAGCGACAGTAGAAGCTTAAGAATTATACTGAGGATGGGAATGGCTGTTGTTGGAATTTTTTCTGTTATTTTTTTGTTTTATACCAACAGCTTCCTCATTAAACAGCGGAAAAAGGAGTTTGGTCTTTTTAATGTACTTGGCATGGAGAAAAAACACATTGCCAGGATGATGTTTATTGAGACCATGATGATTGGTATCTTCAGTATTATCACAGGCCTTCTGGCGGGTATTCTTACCAGTAAGCTGATGATTCTGCTCTGTTGAAACTGGTTTTGTTTAAAGCCACCTTTGGTTTTGAAATACCTGTTGAGGCTATTGTTGCTACTGTAATTCTTTTTGGCGCTATTTTTATATTGAACCTTGTATACAACTACATCCAGGTTCATCGCACAAGGCTGGTTGAACTGCTTAAATCCGCCGATATGGGTGAGAAGGAACCCAAAACCAAATGGCTTATGACCCTTGTTGGAGTTGTATGCCTTGGGGCAGGGTATTTTATTTCCCTTACAACAGAAGCCCCGCTGGCTGCGCTGAATATCTTCTTTGTTGCTGTCATACTTGTTATTACAGGAACATATTGCCTGTTTACATCAGGAAGCATAGCTTTGCTTAAAATGCTGAGGAAGAATAAAAAGTACTATTACAAGGCAAAACATTTCACATCGGTATCTGGTATGATATACCGCATGAAACAGAACGCCATAGGACTTGCCAATATATGTATTCTTTCAACAGCAGTTATTATTATGCTGTCTACAACCTTTTCGCTGTATATTGGTATGGAGGATGTGCTGCGTACCAGATACCCCAGAAACCTGATAGTGAATGCAGGAAATGTTTCGGCGGAACAGATGCAAACGCTTAACGGGTTAATTGAAGAACAGGTTAAACAGGCCGGTATAAACCAAAAGAACACAATGTACTTCAGGTTTATGTCTTTTGTGACGCTGAAAAATGGCTCTGAGTATATTTCCGACTACCGGTCCGCACTTAGTGCCAATGACGTTGCTCATTTTGTATTTATAACCCAGGAAGATTATAACAGGATAGAAAACACCTCGGTAGTCCTGGATGATAATGAAATACTTCTGTATATCATGCAGGGTAAAATACCCGGTGGAGAAATAAGTTTCAACGGTATGAAACTTACCATAAAGGAGCGGCTTTCTTCCTTTTTTACTGCAGACAGAACATCGGCTTTACTGGCACAGGACTATTATATTGTAGTGAAAGATGAAAATAGCATCAATAGAGTTTACGAGGCTTTAAACGGTAATGGCGATATGGGTGAGCTGTCGTATTTTTACGGGTTTGATACAGATGTATCAAAGGAAGCACAGATAGAACTGGCCGGTATATTGAGGCAAAGAATAAGACAGGTGGCGGAATCTGCATATGTTGAAGGCCCTGAACTTGAAAGAGAAGGATTCTATACAATTTATGGAGGGCTGTTTTTCCTTGGCATATTCCTTGGGCTTCTGTTCATTATGGCAACGGTTTTAATTATCTATTATAAACAGATTGCAGAGGGTTTTGATGACCGGAAGAGATTCAATATTATGCAGAAAGTTGGTATGAGCCATAACGAGGTAAAGAAATCTATCAGAAGTCAGGTACTTACCGTGTTTTTCCTGCCCCTTGGCGCAGCAGTTGTGCATCTGGCCTTTGCCTTCAAGGTTATAACAAAATTACTTTTAATATTTAACCTGAATAATGTTACGTTGTTTGCCGGATGTACCCTGTTAACTGTTTTTGTTTTTGCTGTTTTCTATTCCATCGTTTATTCGCTGACATCCAGAACCTATTACAGGATTATAAGTGCATAGTTTTTGCTACGTGCATCAAATAGAATGTTAAAGTCATTCCCTCCTGCGTTGTTATCAGCATTATTAATAACAAGGGAGGGAAAATTTTATCTTGTTGTGGTTAAAAATTTACTGTGATTATTATATAATGAGTTAAGCTATAAAGAAATTTTGCTTTATATTATGGGAAGCAGGATTATAGTTATATGAGCTGCATAAAAATTGACGGCATAGAAATTGAAGTTATCAGAAAAAACATAAAGAACATGCATTTATATGTCCTCCCGCCCGATGGCAGGGTGAGGATTACAGCGCCTGTGAAATTAAAAGACGCTGCCATAAGAATTTTTGCCACTTCAAAACTGGATTGGATTAAAAAACATCGTGCAAAATACCTGGCACAAAAAATGCAACCCGAAAAGAGGTTTGAGTCAGGAGAAATTCATTATTATCAGGGTAAAGGTTATATACTAAATGTCTTGCACACAAATAGCAAGCAAAGAGTAGAGGTATGTAAAGAAAAAAACCGGATTAATCTGTTTGTTCGTGAAGGCAGTACGATGGAACAAAGAAAAAAAGTACTCACAGAATGGTATAGAAGTAAGCTTAAAGAGCAGATTCCCGGCATAATAGAGAAGTGGGAAAAAATAATGGGTGTGAAGGTTAAAAGCTTTGGCGTTAAACTAATGAAAACCCGGTGGGGTACATGCAATATAAATACAGGGCGGATTTGGATTAATCTTGAACTGGCGAAAAGATCTGATAGATGCCTTGAATATATAGTGGTTCATGAAATGACACATCTTATTGAAAAATACCACAATAAAAGGTTTTATTCATACATGAATATGTTTATGCCCGACTGGAAGGAGATTAGACAGGAGCTGAAGAACTCTTCCATAGCTATTCAATGACTCTTCCAAGGGGTTTTAAGTCAAAATACTCTAAAGCAGTGTTTACATCCTCAATTTGGTATATTTTTTTCTCTATACAGAAAAGAATTATCAGATCAAACAGTTCACTTTTTGACAGGGAATAGCCCGCTGAAGCTAATAAATCGTTTGTTTCATCAATGTCAAGCTCCAGGGCCAGTGCCAAAGAAATAACGGTATTTTTATTGGGCTTGTATCCAGTATTTGTGCGTATTTTAGAAAAGTGCCTGCGATCAATGCCTGCCTTTCTGTAAACCTGTGAATCGCTGAGGCCGCTTTTGTCTATGAATTTAAGAAGTGTCTGGCTGAAAGACGGCTTTTTGTTTCCTTCAATAAAGTTCTCCAATTCATAGTGAGTTGGCTCGTATATAAATTGTGCACTTTCAGAGAGCATTACGACATGATAGTTTTCGTCTATAAATGCTTTTAAATCCTGAAGCGTCTTATTAGTAAGCATTCATTATCCCCCAAATGTCGCCTGCCAGGCGACCATTTAATACATATATTTGTATATCATTATACCATAACAAACTAGAGGGGGTTGATTGGTTTGAATACTAATCTGACAGAAATTATTTTTCTGCTTGACAGAAGTGGTTCAATGGGTGGCCTTGAAAACGACACAATAGGAGGGTTTAATGCTTTTATTGAAAAACAGAAGAAAATGCCGGGTGAAACCATTGTAACAACGGTCTTGTTTGACGATAGATACGAAATATTATGGAACGGTGTAGATGTTAAAGATATAAAACTTACCGAAAAAGAGTACTATGTCAGGGGAATGACAGCATTACTTGATGCGATAGGAAAAACCATTCTGGATGTTAACAACAGGCTATCAATAACCGAGGAAAGTAGAAGACCAGGCAAAGTAATATTTGTAATCACAACCGATGGCATGGAAAATGCAAGCAAAGAATTTACCTATGAAAAAGTAAGGGAACTAATAAAACAACAGACCGAAAAACATAACTGGGAATTTATATTTCTTGGCGCCAGTATTGATGCTGTGAAGGAAGCAGGAAGTATAGGAGTAAACCGCAAAGATGCATATAACTTTGAAGCATCACCGGAAGGCGTAAAAAGAATGTATAATGTTGTTTGCGAAGAAGTTAAAAAGAGAAGAGAAAATTTATAAATATTAAAAGTGAGCCTTGTTTAATTTCAGGGCTCACTTTTTAGTCTTGCGAATAATTAACACTGTAACAGTAACGAGAACAAATAAAATCAGCATTAGTATTACTAATGTTAACGGTTTGCTGTAAATAAACCTATAGTTGAATGTATTTTGTATCTTAATTTTATTATTTGCATGTATTGCAAAAGACAGGTCGTTTTCAGGCAGTGTTGCTAAACTTGCAGAATAATGCCGAGGTCTTATGTTTTCAAGCTCTATACTGCTTTGAACTATGTGTGGGGCCTGGGAGGGAGTGATAATTTCAATATTCAGGTTTTCAAATGCTACCCAATACCTTGCAGGGGTCAGTAAGTATGAAAAAGTATACAGGGGATTTCTGGTTTTTCTTGCATCCATTGTTCCCAGTGTATTATAACCAACGCTGACAGTTTTGGAAGAGTTCGCCTGAAACTGAACGCTATATACCAAAATAATGAGCCTGTTTACAAAGAACTGAGCTGCTAAATCATAACCCGATACAAAAGAGCTTCCTGTTAATGCTTCGTCCATGGCTGATATAAACATCCTGTAAATCTGTGACCTGTCAATATTAAGAATACTTGAGTTTATAATACCGGAATACTCTGTTTCTCCATTTATTACCTTTACGATCCTGTCTTCTATATAAGATTTTACGCTAATAGCCTTTTCTGACACATTATATGAAAAATTATCTGTTTTTTCTCTATGACTTCCGTCGGTATAACCTTCAATTTGAAAATCTGACCGGCCATCTAAAACAAATATTTCAAAGGTGGTTTTTCCATAGCACCATCCCGAAACCTCTATATAGTTTTCTCCCCCTTCAAAGGAATGAAAACCATCGGCCACAATTTTTGTGCTGTTTGTGTCAGTTTCATTGAACTTAACAGAAAAATGCATGCGTTCTTCGTTTTTTGGGATTACCTCAAAAGTATACAAAACACCCCGGTCGTCCTCTGAAAAATTCTTACCCTGATAGGGACCGGTAGTTATAGTTTCTGTAACTTTTAAAATATCCAATGAAATGTTTTCATGATCAGTCGCAGCACCGTAACTTTCCACTGATTCGCCTATGTATATTTCAAAGGGAACATTCTCATTATCAGCCAGTATGGATATATCATCCTTCGAAAAGTTGTTAACCTTACCAATAAAGGGAAATGCCATCTGCACAGTTACGTTTTCATCTGCCGGATTAAACATTTCATATGTAGCTGTTACCCGACCGGTAATTGTGTATTCATACTCATTAAATTTGCTTAAGTCAAACAAAAGGTGCTCGCTTTTGACTTCTAAAGGTGAGTTTTTATCCACCGTTAAAACTTCAAAGGACGGATAGCCCTGCCAGTAGACAGGCAATGAATTGGCAAAGGAGGGTGGCATTAAAGTCAATAAGAAAAAAGGTATTAACATGAATACCAGCCTTTTATTTTTTTTATGCGACATAATAACCTCACTTAATTATTCTATACTTACATTATATTACAACCGGGAAGCAGGCGCAACAGCAGTTCAGGAAAACAGAAAAAAGATTCATATTAAATAATTCAGATAAAGTTCAGATAAACAACACTGGTAATTCAGTTTGGCATGCTTAAATAATTACAGATAAACCGAAAGGAGTGGATGTCATGAGGAATACGGGTGGAAGGCATGAGATAAAGCATTTTATTAATTATTTTGACTTTGTTCAGCTTCGCTCAAGGCTTCCCCATGTGTTAAAACCCGACAGAAATGCAGTTGATGGTAATGCTTACCGGGTACGCAGCCTGTACTTTGATAATTATAATGATAAGGCATTGCGCGAAAAAATAGACGGCGTAGATTATCGTGAAAAGTTTCGGTTAAGACTGTACAACAATGATCCTTCATTTATAAAGCTGGAAAAAAAAAGCAAGAAAAGCGGTCTGTGTTTTAAGCAAAGTGCGGTAATACCCCTGGAATTTTGTGAGAGGCTGCTTGATGGTGAATACGATGTGTTAAAGCAGGGTGGTCATCCACTTGCGCTTGAGCTTTACACCAAGCTGAACTCGCAGCTTCTAAGGCCTAAAAACATTGTAGATTACAAGCGTGAGGCCTATGTTTTTCAGGCGGGCAATGTACGGGTTACCCTTGACTACGATATCCGGGCGGGTACTGATATAAAAACATTTCTTAAACGGGATATTATAACTTTCCCAATTCACCGAAAAATAGTCCTTGAAGTTAAGTATGATCGCTTTATACCTGAAATCGTAAGGGGAGTAGTTGCTCTTTCAAACAGGCAGCAAACTGCATTTTCAAAGTATGCTGCTGCAAGAATAATATAATGCTGGAGGTAGAATCATGACAACATTTAGAGATATATTTAAAAGCAGTTTCCTGGAGAAGGTAACAGAATTTTCTTTTTCGGATGTAGTTATTGCAATGCTAATTTCTTTTGCCCTGGGTCTTTTTATTTTTTATGTTTACAAAAAGACTTTTGCCGGGGTTATGTATTCCGCATCCTTTGGTGTGTCTATTATGGGCATGACTTTAGTCACAACCCTTATCATAATTGCTGTTACGTCAAATGTTGTTTTGTCCCTTGGTATGGTAGGTGCATTATCTATTGTTCGTTTCAGAACTGCAATAAAAGAGCCTCTTGATATTGTATTTCTGTTCTGGTCCATATCGGCAGGTATTGTAACCGGTGCCGGGTTACTGCCCCTTGCCGTATTCGGTTCTTTGTTTATTGGAATAATTCTTTTAATATTTGTAAACAGAAAAAGCACCGATAATCCGTACATTATCGTTCTTAACCTTGAAAATGACAGGGCAGAAGATGATGCTGTTTCATTGATCAGATCAAAGACCAGAAAATCGCTGATAAAATCCAAAACCGTATCCCATAATGGTATAGAGCTTACTGTAGAAGTGCGACTGTTAGACATGTCCTGTAAGCTGGTCAACGAGCTTCTTGAAGTTAACGGTGTAAATAATGCGGTACTTGTAAGCTATAACGGTGATTACACTGCATAGTTAAAAAACACCCTTAGGTTGAGGTGAAAGAATGATCGAAAGCAAAAGAGTAAATATAATAATCTTTATTTCAATGGCATTTGCCCTGATTATTGTTACAGCATTAATTATCGCAGATAATACCATTGATACCGGTGCTTATAAAAGTGAACCGGCATATGCTGCTAAAGTTTTTGGTACCGACATCATATCCATAGAAATCATTGCTGACGAAAATGAGTGGCAGGAGATGCTTGTTAATGCTACTTCAGAAGAATATATTATGGTGGATGTGATTGTCAACGGTACAAAATTTCAAAAGGTTGGTATCCGGCCTAAAGGAAATTCCAGCCTTTCACAGGTAGCAAAGTCAGACAGTGACCGCTACAGTTTCCGCCTGCAGTTTGACGAATATATAAAGAGCCAAACATGCTTTGGGCTTGAAAGCTTTGTTCTCAACAATATGTTGGGGGATAATACCTATATGAAGGAATACATCTCTTTTGATCTGATGAGGGAGGCCGGGGTTAATACACCCTATTTCGCCTTTGCTGATATAAAGGTAAACGGAGAACCGTGGGGTTTCTATCTTGCGATTGAGCTGTACAACAAAAGCTACGAGCAGCGGGTTTTTGGAGATACCTCGGGTATGTTGTACAATGTAAAAAGTAAGGATATTGGTAGTAATAGCGTGCAGCAATTCCCCGGTAATAAATTGAATGGTAATATACAGCCATTTAACCCCGGAAACAGAGAAAATAAAGGAATGCTGCCCCTTAACCCCGATGATGCAGGAAATGACGAAATCCACCCTTTTAATCCCGGAGACATGGAAAATGGCGAAATGCAGCAAGGTGATCCTGGTGACAGTAATGAAACGTCACGAACTATCCCAGGCAACAGGTGGAAAAATGGAACACTGCCAGTTAACCCCGGTGGCATGGGAAATGGTGAAATCCAGCCAGGTGCTCCCGGCAATGAAGAGAACAGTGGATTTTTGGAGAATGGCAGAATTCAGCCTCCCGGTATGAACAGAAATCTTGGAATGGGTGGTATGGGAGGTAGAGGCCCCGGGGGTGACAATGGTGGAAGTCTTAAGTATATTGATGATAACCCGGAAAGCTACAGTGCAATCTTCAGTAATGTGGTAGGTAAAGGCAGTGAAGAAGATTACCAGCGAGTTATCGAAGCATTAAAAGCTTTATCTGAAGGCAGAGACCTGGAAAAGTATTTTGATGTGGATCAAATACTGCGGTATTTTGCAGCACACACCATTGTTGTTAACCTGGACAGTTATTCATCCGGCATGGCACAGAATTACTATATCTATGAAAAAGACGGAAAAATAGCAATCCTGCCCTGGGATTACAATCTGGCATGGGGAGGCTTCCAAAGCCGTGACGCTTCATCGGTCATCAATTTTCCCGTCGATACGCCGGTGAGCGGTGTGGAAATGTCCGAACGCCCACTTTTGGAAAAATTATTAGCCAACGAGGAATATCTGGAACGATACCATAATTATCTTCAGAATCTAATAGATGTTTATTTTTCCAACCGAAAATTTGAGGCAAAAATAAAAGAGCTGGACGGGCTTATAGGGGATTATGTAAAAAACGATGTATCTTCTTTCTGTTCTTATGAAGACTATGAAAAGGCGGTTTCAGCCTTTATTACGCTGGGAAACCTTCGCGCGCAAAGTGTTCAGGGTCAGTTAAACGGTATGGTGCCCAGTTCTACGGCAGAACAAATGGCTTACCCTGAAAAATTAATTCCTGCAGGTGATTTGAACCTGCAGATACTTGGGAGTATGATGGGGGGAGAAGGCAGATTCGGTGGCAGAATAGGCAGATGACAAAACTTGCCGGGGGGCAGGGGCAGAATTATTTTAAAAGCAGTATTACTGTGTTAAAATTTCAAACAGGGGGTGCAAGTATATGGCCAAAATGCTGATTTGTGATGATGAGGCAGGCCTTCGTTCGGTGCTTAAACGGTATGCTACCTTCGAAGGACATGAAGTGACAGAAGCATCTAATGGTATGGAGGCGGTAAACCTATGCAGGTCCAACACTTTTGATATTATCATTATGGATATTATGATGCCTGAGTTAGATGGGTTCTCAGCCGTTAAAGAGATCAGAAAATTTTCCGATACCCCTGTTCTCATGCTTTCTGCCCGGGGGGAAGAATTTGATAAGGTATTGGGCTTTGAACTGGGCGTCGATGATTATGTTGTAAAACCTTTCTCGTCAAAAGAAGTAATGATGCGTGTAAATGCAATCCTTAGAAGGACTGCTAAAGGCAGCGCCACATCAGCCGATGATGAAGGGCATATTGTCTACATAAAAGAAGGCCTTAAAGCCGACATGACAGCCTACAAGGTTTATATAGATGGAGAATTGGTGGATATGGCTCCTAAGGAATATGATTTATTGTTTTTTCTGATACGAAACAGAAACATAGCCATACCACGGGAAAGAATAATGGCCGAAGTTTGGGGTTTTGATTATTACGGAGATGACAGGACACTGGACACCCACATGAAACTTTTAAGAAAATCTCTTGGTCCTTATGCACATTTTATTAAAACGCTGCGTGGATTGGGGTACAGGTTTGATGGATAAACTAAAACTAAAATGGTGGATATTTGCATATTTGCTAGGTTTCAGCACTTTACTGCTTATCATACTTTGGTTGTTTCAAACAGTTTTCCTGTACGATATGTATAAATACAGCAGAAGAATAGAAATTCAAAGAGCTGTCTCATATGTGCGTGAGAATATCAATAATCAGGACCTGTACTCTTTATTCGATGAATTGCAACGGGAAAAGGAGATACTGGTCATGCCAACAAATCAGTTTACGCCACCTAAAAACCATGCTCCGGTTGACAGAAGGCGTAGAAGGGAGGAGACCATAACCCAGACCGAAGAGTTTGTGCTTAATGACGGGCGTACTCTTTCGCTGACTTTCCACGCCATTATCACGCCCGTTGATGCAACGGTGACTACACTGCAACTACAGCTTTATATCATAACCAGTGTTATGATCATGCTGTCTATTCTGCTTGCAGTTTTAATTGCAAAAAGAATATCAAGGCCCATTGAGGAGATAAACAGAAGTGCCAAAGCCTTAGCCCGGGGCAAATATGACACTGCTTTTGCAGGAAAAGGATTTTTAGAAATAAAAGAGTTGTCGGATACGCTAAACACAGCGGCCCATGAGCTTTCTAAAGTTGATAACCTGCGCAGGGAGCTGATGGCTAATGTGTCTCATGATTTGCGAACGCCTCTTAGTCTTATATACAGCTATGCAGAAATGATGCATGACTTTCCTGATGAAATAACGCCCGGGCAGACACAGGTAATTATGGATGAAACAAAACGTCTGAATTTGCTTGTTAATGATATCCTTGACCTGTCTAAACTGGAAGGCTGTATTCACAGGATAAACCGCTATGAATTTAACCTCACCGCAGCAATAAGAGAGACCACACAGCGAATGGCAGAACTTCTGAAACATGAAGACTATGATATTTCCTTTGAATATGACAGAGAACTGATTGTTTATGCTGATGAAGTAAAAATCATACAGGCTTTTTATAATCTTTTGACCAATGCCATTAATTACTGCGGGGAAAATAAACTGGTAGTTGTGAAGCAAATTGAAAAAAACCAATTTGTAAAAATTGAGGTTATTGACTATGGCGATGGGATTTCTCATGAAGATTTGCCATATATCTGGGACAGGTATTATAAAGTTGATAAAAACCACAAACGGGCGGTGGTTGGAACAGGGCTTGGATTATCAATTGTTAAAAGAATTTTTGAACTTCACAATATTGAATATGGAGTTGAATCGGAAAAGGGAAAAGGCAGTGTTTTCTGGTTCCGTCTTGAATATTTTAAATACATGCCAGACAAAAACAGGTAAACTTACGTTTTGAAACAGTGTGAGAAGTTTTCTGATAAGGGAGTGACCCGAAAATGAAAGTACTGTTTGTTGAGGATGATAAAATTATAGCCTCGGGGCTTTGTTACTCACTTTCCCAGGAGGGGTATGAGGTTACTCACTGTCTTAATGCAGCAGAGGCTGAAACAGCAATGGGCAAAAACAGTTATGATGTGGCCATACTTGATATTAACCTGCCCGATGGCAGTGGATACGATATATGCAGGAGAATAAAAGAGAAAGAAGATATTCCGGTTATATTTTTAACAGCGATTGATGATGAGGTTAATGTAGTAATGGGTCTTGATATGGGGGCAGATGACTATATTACAAAACCATTCCGCATAAGGGAGCTGTTATCACGCATTAAATCTGTAACCCGCAGATACGGAAAGGCCGAATCCAGGAGAACAGTTCTTGAATTTGGCGGACTTAAGATTGATACCGCGCAGGCTAAAGTTTTTAAGGGTAGCCGGGAGATTTCTTTAACCTCACTTGAGTATCGTTTACTGCTGATTTTTGCCAATAATCAGGGCCAGGTTTTAAGTCGTAATCAGATTTTGGAAAGACTTTGGGATTTCGCCGGTGATTTTGTTAATGATAATACACTGACAGTTTATATTAAGAGATTGAGAGAGAAAATTGAAGATGATATTCAAAACCCCAGAATTATAAAAACAGTCCGTGGTATCGGATATAAAGGGGGCAGCTGAATTGCTTAGGAATAAGGAAATAAAAATTTATATTCTTCTTCTTGTTTTAATTACGCTGGTAAGTACTTCTGTAAATTATTCTATAAGTGGGATGGCAGCAGCAATAATAATATTTGTTGCGCTTTTTTGTGCAATAGTGATATCAATAATATTTACTAAGTGGAGGTACGAGAAAATAGCAGAGCTGTCCCGGTATCTCAGGCGAATATCTTCGGGGGAGTACTCGTTGGATATTCGGGATAATAAAGAAGGGGAGCTTAGTATACTTAAGAGCGAAATTTATAAAGTGACGGTAATGTTGGTTGAACAGGCAAACATGCTGAAAAGCGACAAGCGTTTTCTTGCAGATTCCATTTCAAATATTTCCCATCAACTAAAGACACCGATAACTTCAATGTTTGTCATGACAGATCTTATCCAGGATGAAAACCTGCCACAGGATAAACGCACCGAGTTCACACGAAATATAAAGTCCCAGCTTGACAGGCTGCAGTGGCTTGTTACATCGCTGTTGAAACTTTCAAAAATCGATGCGGGCACAATTGACTTCAAAAAGGAGAAGGTAAATGTAAGAGAACTTATCAACAGATCTGTAGAGCATTTACTGATTCCCATTGAGTTGAAAAACCAGACCCTTGAAATTTACGGTGACGAAAATACAAGCTTTATCGGAGATTTGAACTGGTCGTGTGAGGCTATTGCAAACATTGTTAAAAACTGTATGGAGCACACGCCGGAGGGTGGAAAAATAACAATCTCCTATAATGAAACTTCAATTTATACCATGATAACAATTTCTGATAACGGAGAAGGAATTCATAAAGCAGATCTGTCTTATATATTCAACCGTTTTTATAAAGGGAAAAATGCCCATGATAGCAGCATTGGAATTGGTCTTGCCATGTCAAAAAGCATTATAGAAAGCCAGGGCGGCTCTATCGACGTTTCCAGCAGCGATAAAGGTTCCAGGTTTACAGTTAAGTTCTACAAAAGTGTTGTGTGACAAATCTGTCACTTTTTTAGTCACCGAAAAGTCATAATGTGCAAGTATACTTAAATTAAAGCAATTTAAGTAAAACCCGGGTTAGGAAAAATCCGGTTTTAAGGGAGTGAAGAAAAATAGAAATATTACGTGTTGAAAATCTTTCAAAGATTTACGGGAAAGGTGAAACAGCCGTAAAGGCATTGGATCATGTTTCATTTTCGGTGAATAAGGGTGAGTTTATAGCAGTGGTAGGGCCGTCAGGTTCGGGAAAATCTACACTGCTGCATATTTTGGGCGGAGTGGACAGACCAACAGAAGGTAAGGTTTTCATTGAGAACACCGATATTTATGCACTGGATGAAACAAACCTTGCCATTTTCAGGCGCAGGCAAATAGGTCTTATATACCAGTTTTACAATCTCATCCCTGTGCTAAATGTTCAGGAGAATATTACTTTACCGATGCTTCTTGATGGAAGAAAACCCGACAGGGAGCAGTTTGAAAAAATAATCCATACCCTTGGTTTGTCAGACAGACTGGATTATTTGCCAAACCAGCTTTCGGGGGGCCAGCAGCAAAGGGTGTCGATAGGAAGGGCATTAATCAGTAACCCGGCACTGATGCTGGCTGATGAACCTACGGGGAATTTAGACAGTAAAAGCAGCAGAGAAATAATCGAACTGATGAAAATTTTCAATAAAAGACTGAATCAAACCCTTATAATCATTACCCATGATGAACGTATCGCTCTGCAGGCAGACAGGGTTATGACCATGGAGGACGGGAAAATAATTAATGACGAGGTGATACGTTCATGAACATTGTAAACAGGCTTACATTAAGGCAGTTGAAGCTGAATATAAAACGTACCGTCGTTACAATCTTAGGTTCAATAATATCGGTTGCTATGATCACAGCAGTATGCACCTTAGGGTTTTCCTTCATGGATCTGATGCAAAGGATAACAATTTCCGAGACAGGGGAATGGCATGTGCTGTATAAAGATGTTACCATAGAGCAGCTTGAAGTGATAAAAAATGATGAAGCATCAAAAACCGTTATTCTAAGCAGAGATACCGGGTATGCGTACCTTGAAGGAAGTCAAAATCCGAATAAACCTTATATTTTTATTAAAGAATACAATGAATATGGTTTTAAAAAATTCCCTGTCAGGTTAATTGAGGGCAAAATTCCGGAACGGCCCGACGAAATTGTTATTTCACAGGCAATTATTACAAATGGCAAGGTAGACTATAAAATAGGTGACATCATTACCCTCGATATTGGCCGGAGATATTCAACCAGAAACGAAGAACAGTCACCCCTTTCACAGGATTATTCATTACTGAGGGATAAAGATGGTGTTTATGAAGCTTTATCAAAGGATATTGAAAATACTTATAGGATAGTGGGTATCATAGAACGGCCTGAATGGGAACCTGCCTGGTCCCCGGGATATACAGCTTTAACCTATGTGGATGAAAGCATTGTAAGCTCAAAGGAGAGAATAAATGCATCGGTTATATTAAAAAAAGTTAACAGGGAATTATTTGAACACGCAATAAATTTAGCATCGGAAAATGGCATTGATGGAGTGGTCTTTAATAATTCTCTGCTCAGATACTATGGTGTTATAGCCAATGACACCGTTAGAACTATGCTTTTTACGCTGACTGCAGTCATTATGGCAATTATAATAACAGGATCGGTGTCTTTAATATACAATGCCTTTGCAATTTCGGTGTCCGATCGCTCCAGATATTTAGGAATGCTGTCCAGCGTGGGAGCCACTAAAAAACAGAAAAGGAACTCGGTGTTCTTTGAAGGTGCTGTAATTGGTGTCATAAGCATCCCTCTGGGGATTATTGCCGGACTTGTTGGAATTGGAGTTACATTTTCTTTTATAAATCCAATGATAAAAAATGTAATATTGATACCTGAAAGCATACGGGTGGTGGTATTACCGATAACAATGGTGCTTGCTGTATTTATATCGGTTATTACCATATTCATTTCAACCTGGGTGCCAGCAAAGAGGGCATCGAATATATCTGCCATAGACGCAATACGCCAGACCATGGATGTGAAACTGACAAGTAAAGAGGTCAGAACTTCAAAGCTTACCCGTGCCATATTCGGAATTGAAGGGGATTTGGCGCTTAAAAACCTTAAGCGAAATAAGGGCAGGTATAAAGCCACTTTGTTTTCATTGGTCATCAGTATTATACTTTTTTTAGTTGTGTCCCAGTTTACTTTAAATTTAAAGAAATCAGCTTTAATGACACAGATGGGAATAAGCTATGATATTGCAGTAGCCTTGCATCAGAAAAATAACACACAGGATGCAATAATCGGAAGGATTAAGTCATTAGACAATATAAAAAGTTTAACTCAAATTGATACATTGAGTGCAACTTCAAGGGTTAGTATTGATCGCCTGGCTGATCACTTAAAAGCAAATTATGCAGATAATCCGGAAAATGAGGAAATCGGGTACCAGATTTTTATTAATGCACTGGATGATGAGTCATTAGTGATGTATGCCGATGAAGTTGGAGCAGATTTAAGCAGGTTAAAGGATGTGGAAAAGCCCTGTGCCATAGTTATAGACACTGTAAATCACAAAGACACTGTAGAAAACAAGTATATTGAAGGCAAAGTTGTAAAATTGGATATCGGGAATAAAATTCCTGTATACGCTTATGATTGGGAGCTTGAAGAAGAGGTACCTGTTCAATCTTTGGAAGTGCTTGCTCTGACAGATAAGGCACCTATGGGTATAATACCCGATGGGTGGTATGCAAATCTGCAGGTGATTGTATCAAAAGAGGTGCTCGGAAAAATTACCGAAAGCAATGAAAATGTCATAAGAAATATTAGTACCGGGCTGTTTATAAAAAGCAACAATCCTTTGGTTTTGCAGGAAGATATTGAAGATATTCAGAAAAATTTCCCCGATGGAACATTCTACTTCTATAATCTTTATCTGCAAAGCAAGAGAGAGGAACAGATGGTAATATTAATATCTGTTTTCACATACGGGTTTATTAGCCTTATTACCGCAATATGTATTGCAAACATACTAAACACAATATCAACCAGCATTGCTCTTCGCAAAAGAGAGTTTGCAATGCTTAAGTCGGTTGGTATGACCTCTGAGAGCTTCAAAAAGATGATAAACTATGAAAGCTTAATGTACGGTGTGAAGACCATAGTTTTCGGTATACCTATAAGCTTTGTTGTTATGTATATAATGCACCTGGTGCTGGGTGTAAAGTTCAGCTTTACTTTTACCCTGCCATGGACAGATATATTTATTGCCATTATTGCGGTTTTTGTAATAGTTAGTGTGGCAATGCTCTATTCCAGCTCCAAGATTCAAAAAGAGAATATAATTGATGCCTTAAAGCAGGAGATTATTTAAAAATTGTGGCTATGACAACCGGTTTTAAAACTGTCATAGCCACTTTTATCCTGATTTTCGTAAATTGCTCTGTTATCAAGCACTGTGAAGGTTTTAACTCTCTTCTTCTGCTTCTTTAAGTAATTCCTGCACATAGTTTGGTAAGGCAAAGGCACCGAGATGAAGGTTGGTGTTATAGTATTTTGTTTTTATGCCAAGGTCATTCCATTTGCTGCTGTTAAGATCCATAACCGGATGATATTTTTTCGATGCAAATCCAAACAGCCAGTGGCCTGATGCATATGTTGGGATATGTGCCTGATAGACCTGGCTTATATCAAAAGTGTTAAATATTTTTTTATGTGCACTTTGCATTGCAATTGCATCATTTTTATAGTAGGGGCTTTCATGCTGATTTACCATGATACCGTCATCCTTTAATGCCCTGTAACAGTTTTTATAAAACTCCTCTGTAAACAGTGCCTCCCCGGGCCCAAAAGGATCGGTGGAATCTACAATTATCAGATCGTATATATTCCCGCATTTTTTAACATATTCTATACCATCCTGAAAATAAACACTTACCCTTTCGTCGTCAAATTTGCAGGAAGTTTGTGGAAGGAATTCTTTGCAGACTTTAACCACCATTTCGTCTATCTCTACAAGATCAATCTTTTTAACGCTGTCATAGCGTGTAAGTTCACGTACAACACCACCGTCACCGGCACCAATAACAAGAATCCGTTCTGCATCAGGATGCACAGCCATTGGTACATGAACAATCATTTCATGATATATAAACTCATCCTTTTCGGTAAGCATTAAATATCCGTCAATAACCAAAATTCTGCCAAAATCTTCAGACTCGAAAATATCTATCCGCTGAAATTCACTTTGAACACTTGTAAGTTGCTTTTCAACTTTAATTGAAAAAATAACCCCATCTGTATATTTTTCTGAAAACCATAAATCCACTTAATACTCTCCTTTCAAGAAATTAATTATATGTTCAAATATTTTTAAAACACTGTAAGTATTTAATGGACATTACTCAGACAATCAAATATTGTAAGTGGTTATGCCTTTAAATATGTCCTCCATTTCCTGTCTTAAACTGTTTATAATCTGAATCCGTGTTTCTTCGGAAAGTTCATCGGCTTCTGTGTTTAACAGATAGTTATTCAGGTCAATATCCTTAATCATCATTCTTGTATGGAACAAATTGCACTCCGCCATATTCATATCTATGGTTTCATATTTTTTCAGTGTTTCTTTATCAATAAAATCCTGAATGGATGATATTTTATGATCTATATATAACTTGTTTCCATCCATATCCCTTGTAAAGCCTCTTATCCTGTAGTCCATAGTTATAATATCAGAATCAAAACTACTTATTAAAAAATCGAGAGTATTTAGCGGAGAAATCTCTCCACAGGTTGAAACATCTATATCAACACGAAAGGTAGCCAACGAAGATACCGGATGATATTCAGGATAGGTATGAACAGCAATATGACTTTTATCCAGATGAGCAAGTGTTTCGCTGCCGTGTATTGAATCTTCAGCAATAAGAATAGTTGCACTTGCACCCTGGGGGTCATAGTCCTGTTTAGAGATATGCAAAACCTTAGCACCTATCACATCGGTAACATGCAGCAATATGTTCGTAAGTCTTTCGGAATTATACTGTTCATCAATATATGCAACGTATTCTTTCTGGTCCTGCTCAGACATTGTATAGCACACGTCAAATATATTGAAGCATAAAGATTTTGTAAGATTGTTAAAACCATAAAGTTTGATTTTATTCTCCATCCCAATACTCCCTTCTATTTAATTATCCGTGGGGTTAAGCGAATTCTTAACTCCACGTGGCTGAGAAAACTAAACCAGAGAGTTATAAAACTCAGATGCACGATATCAACACTTGAGCTGCAAAGCCCATTAAGCCGGAATAAACATCCCTTTACAGCGTAGGGCGGGGTATGTATAGCAAAACTCCTTTGCTATTTTTTTATTATTTCAAGTGCTATGTATCGTAAATAACGGGTATAAGCACAAAAACAGTAAACCAGGGTAAATTTTTTTGCTAAGTTAGTATAACCCACTAAGACTTTTATCTTAAGAACAAAGTAAATTCTACATTTAAAAAAAAGTATTGTCAACACTGATATACCAAATATTGTATGTGTAATTTAAATAACAAGTACTAGGTGTTTTTGTAAAGGTGTGATTTTGCTTTCATGCTAAATACAGGAACTTATTTTAAAATAAGTCGTCATATGTAGTAAGAGGTGACAGAGCCATGAGAAAAAAGATTCTTATTTGTATTATTTTTATAGCCCTTATTATAACATCGGGAATATTTATCCCCACTTTTATCATTGGAAAAAGACCCTTTAGCGGCTTAAACCATGAGCAGGTTCAAAGCATAAGCCTATTTGCTATTCCACCTGGAGTTACAGTTGAAATTGAGGATAGGGATCAAATAAAAGAAATAGTAGAAATACTAAATACAGTTATAGTGTACCAAAAAGATAACTCAAGCAGGGAATATGCGGGGCAGCTTGTACGTTATACTTTGTTGTTTACCGATGGTACCGTTTTGGAAGTTGGGGCTTATAATCCTTTTTTATTCATTAATAAAAAAAGTTACAGGACCAAATATGAGCCCTGTGAAAAATTAAACGCTTATGGAAATGCACTTATCAATGAAAGAAAAGAACAGAAAGTTGATTAATTCAACATTTACTATGTTAACCTGTTTTCTATTGTGTGCTGGAATATTATGTTATATAATAGATAAAAGCGCTACACCAAAAGCCAGAGCGATTTGGGAGAAGAAACAGAAGCTTATTGAAAGTTTTATTAACCATTTAAAATATGATTTGGCGCTGGATGACAGTGATTTAACGGAATATGCTAAAGCAGACATGAATGAATTGGAATAGAAAAGGGCTGAGAATGAATGGTGAACTCATTGAAAAAAATAGGTGTTATAGGCCTTGGAATTATTGGCGGTTCTATTGTGAAAGCTGTAAAAAGAAAAGGATTGTGCCAAACTGTTGTCGCCTATGATCAGGATATTAATACACTGGAGCTGGCATTAAAAGAAGGCACAATTCACGAGGCCGCTTCGGGCATTGATAATTCATTCAAAGACTGTGAAATAATCTTTGTTTGCATTCCTGTAAAACAGATACCCGAGATAGTGAAGAGGCTAAACGGTATTATTGATAACAACTGCATATTAACAGATGTAGGCAGCACAAAAGCCGATATAATGAAAGCTGTCCGAAGTTTAAATCTTTCCTGTCCGTTTATTGGCGGTCATCCTATGGCAGGGTCGGAAGCATCCGGATATAAGGCTTCAAGACATACACTGTTTGAAAATGCATTTTATGTGTTAACACCTATGGACCGAACAGCGGAGATTTATGTAAATAAACTCTCCGAATTTCTTAAATTACTGGGAGCTTTGCCCATCATAGTTGACCCGGAAAATCATGATTACGCAACTGCAGCGATAAGTCATGTACCCCATGTGATTGCCAGTGCTCTGGTAAATACAATAAAAGAGCTTGATGGCAGTGATAAATTAATGCACACTCTGGCTGCCGGAGGGTTCAGGGATATTACAAGGATTGCATCTTCAGAGCCTTCCATATGGGAAAATATTTGCCTTACAAATAAGGATAATATCATTAAAGTTCTCGATGAACTGGGCAGAAATATTAATTCCTTTGTGGAATTCCTGAGCCACAGTGAAGACAAAAAATTAAGGCAGTTCTTTCACAGTGCCAAAGAGTACAGGGATACTTTTTCAGACAAAAGGGTAGGTGCTTTATTAAAAACCTATGATATTACGGTGGATGTGGAAGACAAACCCGGTGTTATTGCAGCAGTAGCAGGTGAACTGGGTAAGCATCAGATCAATATTAAAAACATAGGAATTAACAATAGCCGTGAAATGGAAGGCGGGGCTATGGCAATCAGCTTCTACGACAGAGAAAGCCAGGAAAAAAGCTACCGGATTTTAAAGCAAATGGGGTATTCTGTGTATTACAGATAGGTGATACACTGAATACCCATGCATGTACAGGCTTAACCGGTGCTTGGTAGTCTTTTTATTTTTTCTTTTTTGAAGTGGAAACCCCAAATAAACTTCCCAGTATTCCAAGAGCAGCACTTACCGATAATAGGAATGTACTCAGTCCATATACCAGCTGGCTTTTTGGCGGCACCGGTATGAAAGGAATTGTTCCTGTCAGCATGCTATAACCCTGATGTATTAAAATGTTTATAAAGACTGTTGCCACAATTCCTCCGCCAAATGTCAGCAAGAAACCCAGCAGCACGTAGGGAAAATTAATAAAGTTATCGGGTGCTCCTAACAGCATAAGCGTTTTTATTTGTTCATGGTTTTGATATATACCCTGACGGATCATATGGGATATAATAACCAAAGTGGTTATGCTTACGGCTGCAATCACAAGGTAACCAAGCACTTCAAGAGCTTTTGATATTCTTTCAATTTGTTCAAGCACGTCCCGGTTTTCTCTTACATAATCTATTCCTTTCAGACCGGATATTTGTGTAAAAACTGGGTCCATCTTGTCAAGATGGATTTTTACCTCAAAATAAGCTTCAAAGGGGTTTTCTTCGAATAAGTCCAATATATCGGATTCATCGCCTAAAATTTTTTCCATACGGCTACGGGCTTCTTCTTCATTGACCAGTCGTACATAACGCACCCCATCAATTTGTTCTATAATATGCAGCAGATCTTCAGCATTTTCAACATCCTTATTAAAGTAAGCGCTAATCTCAGCCTCTTCCTTAAGCATTCCTGCCAGCTGGCTGCTGATACTCCAAACACCAACTACAAGAGCCAGCAAGAACAAAATAAGAGCAGTTCCGAAAAAAGAGAATAAATTTGAAAGTTTATTATAGCGGAATATTCTGATAGATTCTTTAATAAAGTAAAAAGTGTTCTTCATACTTTTGCACCCCGGCGCTCAACGTGAATTTTTCCCTTTTCAACACGTATCAGTGAAGCATCCTGATAATTGTCAATTAAATGTGTTGCGTGGGTTGTAACTAAAACGGTTGTATTTTTATCCCTGAAATTATATAAAAGGTTCATAATATTTATTGCATTATCATAGTCCAAATTTCCGGTGGGTTCATCAGCCAGTATTAGTGCAGGTTTTCTTGCCACTGCCCTTGCTATTGCAACCCTCTGCGCTTCACCAAAAGACAGTTTTTCAACCATCACCGAAGCCTTATGCTCAAGTCCCACTTTTACTAACGCGTTTTTTGCATTAATTATCATTTGACGCTTCGGAATGTCTAAAAAACGCATACCCATCAGGACATTCTCCAGAGCAGTTCTTCCCTGAATAAGCCTAAATTCCTGGAACACCGGCCCAATATTTTGGCGAAGCTTTCTTATTTTCCTTGTTTCTTTCTTTAGAACAGGCTGATCCATAACATAAAGAGAACCGGCGGATGGGAACTCAATGCCCATTAAAAGCTTAAGCAGGCTGGTTTTTCCCGAGCCGCTGGGCCCAACTATGTAAACAAATTCTCCGGGCTTCACGTTCAAATTAATTTCACGAAGAGCAACAGTACCATCAATGTACCTTAAAGAGACATTTTTAGCTTGAATCATTTCGTCATCCTCCACACATTTATCCGAAATCAGGTTTAATTACAAATTCCAGGTAGCCATCAAATACCTCAACAGATTCTAATATCACACTTCCAAGTATCTGTTCAAAATCTATAACTATAGACCCATTTTTAAATAATTCAGCAATGGATGCTTCTGTTAAAGGCATGTCATAAAAAGAGCCTTCTTCTACTTCAAACTGCAAAACAGTTTTATTTTCAATCTTAAAAACCCCACGAAGAGACAGATGTTTTTCAGGAACATTAACCCATATTCCTTCGGGTGAAAAAAGGAATTCCATTTCTGGTAAGTCCTGCTGATCCTTTAAAATATCATTCAATGTCTGATCGTATATTGTACCCGAAACTTTCGGGAAACTAATCTTCAGGTTTAAAGCTTCTATAGGGAACTCACCCCGCTCCACAATTTTTATAAAGTGGACCAGTATTTCGGAGAAAAGAACCTTGATTTCATCCCAAAGCTTCTGTAAACGCTCTAATTCTCCCTGATAAATTTCTCTGGCTTCACCCAGGGAGTCGAGTATTGTTTCCTGTTCTTCCTTTAAAATGTACATTTCGTTAAGCGTAACCTCAAGCTTTGTCATATGTTTTTCCAGTTCCTGTTCTTTAATCACTAGCTTTTCATTTTCTAAAGCCAGTTCCCTTTTACTGTTTTCAAGTTCATTTAACAGTTCATCGGTATTTCTGCTAATTTGACGAATAATATTCAAGCTTTGAATAAAATCAGACAAATTTTTAGACTCCAGAATTGTTTCCAGAAAAGAAGCAGGCCCTCTTCTTTGGTAACTTACAAGGACTTTTTCCAGAATATTAAGCTGGCTGTTGTAAATATTTTGCTTTACTTCAATTTCTTCCGAAAGTTTTTCAGATTCGCTTCGGAGTTGTTCTATTTCAAAAGTAATTTTGTCTTTCTGTCTTTCCATTTCTTCAATCTCCTGAGAAAGGGAAAACAGATCCTCAAGCACAGCTTCCTCAATATCTGAAATTCCCTGAAGCTTTTCTTCAACCTCGGTTATTGGCTGTACCTGACCTGAAACATGGTTCAAAAAAGTATTTGCCGAGATTAGAGTCATTATAACAGCAAATACAATGAAAGAGAAGAGTTTTTTCATCCGCACAATACTTGTCAACCTCCGGAATAATGATACTCTAAATAATATATATTATTTATTACAATCAGGTAATAATAATTAAACAAGAATAATAACAACTGTAATGTTTTGAACCATATAAAACAATAATTATAATGCTTGTGATATGAATTATAGCACGACATAAAAAAATCTTCCACTGCAAATTTATCATAAAAAATATTATTTTATTTATGGTATTACCTGGGATATGAATTGACAATTTTGGGTATATAAAATATATTCATTTATGAAATATAGTTTTATCTTCACTATATAAGAGTCAAACAAAGATAATTCAAAAGGAGGTTTTTTCATGGACTTTTTCGAATTAATAAATAAAAGGTACAGTGTAAGATCCTATCTTCCCGATGAAGTAGAGGATGAAAAAATACGGAAAATACTTGAAGTTGCAAGGCTCGCCCCAACTGCATGCAATTTACAGGCATTTAAGATTGTAGTGGCGAAAACAGAGGGGCGTAAAGAGCAGCTAAATAGAATATATTCAAGGACATGGTTTGCTGATGCTCCGTATATGATTGCAGTCTGCGCGGTAAAGGGTAAAGGATGGGTAAGAAGCGATCAAAAAAGTTTTGCAGATGTAGATACAGCCATTATAATGGATCATATAATCCTTGCAGCAACGGCGTTGGGCTTGGGCACCTGCTGGATTGGAGCTTTTGATCCCGGGGCGGTTATTGATGTTCTGAATCTTGATAAAGATTTGGAGCCAATTGTATTAACACCATTGGGATATCCGAAAGGTGAACAGACTCCCAGAAGGCGGAAAACTCTTGAAGAGCTGGTCATCTACAGATAATCGTATATTAATATATTAATATGAATAATCTCAGTGGAAACGAATAATTGAAAAGGACAGGCATGGATATGGTAAAGGTTCTAAAAGAGAAGTTTTTGTATCCTGATGATGAATTTACTCCTATTCCCTTTTGGTTCTGGAATGGACCTTTAAATAAAAGGGAAATAAAAAGGCAAATCCACGACTTCAAAGAAAAGGGAGTAATGGGTTTTGTAATACATCCGAGGATTGGGATACCTGAGGACATCGAATATCTTTCAGATAAGTTTATGCACCTGGTTAAATTTGCAGTATCTGAAGCAGCTCTGCTTGGAATGAAAGTAATACTTTATGACGAGGGTATGTATCCTTCAGGTTCGGCACACGGACTTGTGGTTAAAAGTAATCCTGAATACGCGTCTAAGGGTTTGAAAATGACCGAATACCCTTTGGAGAATATGCAGGAAATAGAAATTCCCGTTTTGGAGAATGAAGAAATTGTTTCTGTATTAGCGGTAGAGAAGAAATCTTTCGATTCTTTTGTGTATGAAAGCACGATAAAACTTCATGCAGACCAGGGTAGAATAAAGTTTAAAGTTCCTGGGAATGGAAAATGGTCTTTAGTGTCTTTTACCCGGTGTTTCTCGGGTGGTACAATCAGGGGAATTCATTTCGGTGAAGATGATGGAGAGCCTTTTGCCCCTTTGTCAGCCGATCTTTTAAACGCTGACGCAATTTCAAAATTCATTGAAATTACTCATGAAAGATACTATAAAACTCTGAAAGATTATTTTGGAAGCACTGTAATAGCAATATTTACCGATGAGCCATGCATCCTTGGAAGAAACCATAAAGAAGGGCTAATACCCTGGACCGATGATTTTCTGGAATGGTATATATCCTCAGGGAACGAAGAAATAAGCCTGCCAGCGCTATGGTGGGATTGCGGCGAGAAAACCCGGGAAATCAGAAGTAACTACAGAAAGGCTGTAGACCTTAAACTTGAACAGTCATATTACAGGCAAATTTCTGTATGGTGCGAAGAGCATGGCATTGCTTTAACGGGTCATCCCGAAAAAAGCGATGAAATCGGCCTGTTGAAATATTTTCAAATTCCTGGCCAGGATGTTGTGTGGAGGTGGGTTGCCCCTGAAGAGAACAAAGGCATTGAAGGCGAACACAGTACAATGGCTAAGTGCTCATCCGACTCTGCAAGGCACAGGGGCAGGCGGAGAAACTCAAATGAATGTTTCGGTTGCTGCGGTCCCAACGATATTCACTGGGCATTTTCAATGGACGATATGAAGTGGTATATGGACTGGTTGTTTGTACGCGGTGTGAACCTTCTGTACCCCCATGCTTTCTTTTACTCAATTGAAGGGGAGCGGCGACTTGGGGAAAGACCGCCCGATGTAGGACCGAATAATCTCTGGTGGAAGTATTATAACCTTATTTCCAGCTATATAAAAAGAATGAGTTACATTATGACCGATTCGGTAAATCAGACTAAAGTGTGTATCCTTTGTGGCAGCAGCTTGCCATGGAGAGCTGCGAAGTTTCTGTATCAAAATCAGATGGAGTTTAATTACCTTGAAGTGGATTTGCTGTTGTCAGACTGCAATATTTCAGGTGGCAGAATTAAAATAGAAAAGCAGGAATACAGTGTGACTGTTATAGAGGATATTGCCATTCTTTCTGATGAAGTGAAAGATAAGCTTTCGCTGTTTGTCCGTGAAGGCGGGAAAGTTCTTGTTTTTAATAACGGTAAACAGCAGAGCAACACATTGAACTTTGAGTATGTAAATGATTCAAAAGAGCTTATTGAAAGCATTAAAAATTATGCAGAGTTTGGCTATTCCCTCGAGCCTGGTCATCCGGATTTAAGGTTAAGTCATGTGGTTAAAGAAGGCTGTCATTTATATGTTTTGACTAACGAAGGTGAAACCGAAATAAATACCGCATTAAGAACAAAAATAACCGGCAGGGCAGAGCTTTGGGATGCATGGAGAGGCAGGATAACAGAACTTACACCTGAATCTTCAGGCAAGGAAGATATGCGTATTAAGGTGAAATTACCCCGCAGAGAGAGCATCATTATATTCATTGACGGTTCGGAGAACATAACAGCAGGAACCCGAACTGAGAGCGAGGAAGCCGAACAAAGAATTGAGCTGAACTGCAAATGGAATGTTTCAGAAAATGGCAGGATACTAATAGAAGAAGTTGATTGTTTAAGTTCATGGACCGAATGGCCGGGTATGGAGGATTTTTCGGGAGCATTGAATTATAAAACATCCTTCCAGTTACAGGATTTGGATATGTGTACTTATTACCTGGATCTCGGAGAGGTACATGAAATAGCACATTTATATATTAATGGCCAGGATGCCGGGGTAAAAATGTGGAAGCCCTATGTTTTAGATATTACACCCTGGATAAAAGCCGGATTAAACACAATTGAGGTTGAAGTTATAAATTCCATAGCTAACAGTATCAGCAAAGCGAAGTTAAAATCGGGTTTACTGGGGCCTGTTAGCCTGATTAAAAAGCTAAAATAAAATCTGTTACCAACGTTTACCTTATACCACGAGTGCCTCTGTATATTTACGGGAAATGGCAAAGGATTTATAAACCAAGTTTATTCCATGCCTTCGATTCCTGATAAAATTTGTTTAGTTTTTTTAAGTTCACAAGCCACATAAAAAGCACAAAAGGTATAAACAGAACCATTAGTATCTGAATTTGTGCCAAAAGGATAAAGTTAAAGGTTCCATGAAACAGCATTGGTACAACTAAAGACAGGGTAAAGTACCTTTTGGAACTTTCCTGATCAGGGCAGAACTTTGCCAGCGACAGATAATAGCCCATGGTTATTGCAAACAGCATATGGGCAGGAACACTTAACAGTCCCCGGTACCAACCAATATAAGGATCAGCATCGTAACCCGACACCACATACATTATATTTTCAACTGTAGCAAAACCAAGTGCAGAGTATGCACAATATATAATCCCGTCAAGTTTTTCATCGAAAGCGCTATGATAATAAGCTACCCGCATGACAACAAGACGCTTGAAATACTCTTCTGTGAACCCTGCAACAATGTATGTTGTCCACGCTATGGACAGAATTCCGGGAAGAAAATTGATATTGCTTAAAAACCTTTCCACAAAAATTGTTGGAACTGCAGACAGCATTCCAAAAAGAAAAAGTTTCAGCAAAAGCCTTACAGGCTCTCTGTCGTATCTGTCGGTAAGGTATAAACCCATGGCAAGAGCAATTCCCGGTGTAACTGCTATTACAAATAAACGCAATAAGTCCATAATTACTCCTTTCACTTTTCCATAATTTATCACAGCAATTAACAGGATGCAATATTTAAAGCTGGGTTATGATATGATAAAATATTAATATTGTATTAATTAGTCTTAACAGAAACAAAACACGGTAACAATGTATATTTTTCCATATTAATTATTTAAAAACAAAAATTATTATGAAGGACAACAGTTATGTCTAATTTGGATAAATCAGATTTAATTTTAAGATCTTTTAAACCTATAATAAATAATGAAAGCAAGGTTCTGATCCTGGGTACTATGCCGGGTGCTGAGTCTTTACGACAGCAGCAGTACTATGCCCACCCTCGTAATTTTTTCTGGCCTTTCGTTTACGGTATATTTAATGAAAAACCCGAGGCCCATTACAATAAACGGATTGATTTTTTGAAGAAAAAAAATATAGCCCTGTGGGATGTTTATAAATCCTGTAAAAGGAAGGGAAGTCTTGATTCAAACATCAGCGATGAGGTGCCTAATGATGTGGCAGGGCTTTTAAACACATATCCAAATATTAAATTTGTTTTTTGCAATGGGGGGACGTCTGAGAAACACTTTAGAAAGAATGTGCTGCCTGATATCAAACGCGATATTTTTTATATGCGCCTGCCTTCAACCAGCCCTGCCAATGCCTCCATATCACTGGAACAAAAGATGCAAATGTGGCTTTCGGTAAGGTATGCTCTTGAAAACCGTATAAGATATAAATCTGTTGCAAGGACAAATCTGGGCATGGTTACCATTTTCTCAGACGATGATTGTGTAACGGATATACTTCTTCCGGGCAGCGAACCGCAATATGAAAATTTTGCGGTGTTTCCAGGTAATAATGTAGCAGAGCATGCAAGAAAACAGGTGGAAGACTATTTTAAGGGCAGAATAAGAGTATTTGACATTCCATTTGAAGTACAGGGCACACCCTTCGAAATAAAGGTTTATAACGCTCTCTTAAAGGTACCTTACGGAAGTACAATAACATACCGGGAACTGGCTGAAATAGCGGGGAACAGGAATGCTGCCAGAGCAGTAGGACAGGTTTTAAGAAAGAACCGTCTGCCAATATTAATTCCATGCCACCGGGTGACAGGCTCAGGTGGAAAAAACATTGGTTTTATGGGAGTAAGGGATAATCCTGTACAGGACTTTTTACTTAAATTAGAATCATCGTAAAATTACAATATTGCCCGCATTCGCATTTTATTCTGAAGCAACCCACTTGTCACCACTCGAAATTGCAAGGTTTCAACATTGCTTCTTTTGAATTACTGATGTAAACAGTAAAATAATAAAGATGGGGATATGTATAACTGTCAGCTGACAGAAAGGAAATTACCCGTAAATATTAAGAGGAGTGAATGAATAATATGAAAGATTATATGCTCAGAGCAATGACAAAAGATGGTCAGGTACGTATATACGCTGCCCTTACCACTGATACGGCAGCATGTGCAAAAGATGTTCACCAGATGTATCCTACATCCGCTGTGGCTTTAGGCAGAACTTTAACTGCAGCTGCTTTGATGAGCGGTACTCTGAAAAGCGAAAAAAGCACAATTACTATACAGATTAAAGGGGATGGACCATTAGGAAGCATCGTTGTTGTAACCGATGCCAATTCAAATGTCAGGGGATATGTTCATAACCCGTATGTAGATATACTTTTAAATGATAAAGGTAAGTTTGATATTGCCGGTGCGGTGGGAAAAGGCTATTTAAATGTAGTTACAGACCTGGGGTTAAAGGAACCGTACGTTGGGCGTGTGAAATTAGTATCGGGCGAAATTGCTGAGGATATTACTTATTATTACGCTGCTTCCGAACAGACCCCCACTGTTACAAGTCTTGGGGTTCTGGTTGGAAGGGATGGAAATATTATAAATGCCGGTGGGCTTTTTATTCAGTTAATGCCCGGATGCAGTGAAGAGAATATATCCTGGCTTGAGAAATGTGTGGAAAGCATGCCACCTGTTACAAAGCTGCTTGAATCGGAGAACTCATTGGAACAGATTATTGAAGAGGTGCTCCCGGGCAGAGAATTGATATTTTTGGATACAAAACCCGTTAAATATCAATGCAACTGTTCCAGGGAGAGGATGGAAAGAAACCTTCTAAGTCTTGGTATCGACGATTTGGAAGAATTGGCTGCTGATAAGAAAGAAACCGAGCTTATATGCCATTTCTGCAGAACAAAATATGTATTTCAGCCTTCTGAAATTGATAATATATTAAGCCAGACAAGGAAGGAGAATATTTCTGAAGCAGATGAAAATCCGAAAGAGTGATTTTAAATGATATATCTGTATGATGGCAGCTTTGAGGGTCTTTTAACCTGCGTATTTGAAGCATATGCATCAAAGGAACGGGATGCGTCACTTAAAAACAAATTTGCCTATATCCCTTCCTTCCTGGATGAAGTTAAGGAAATTAAGACCGATATGGAGAAGTTTGAACGGGTGTATTCATCGATCCCGAAAAAGATATCCCGCCGGGCGCAGGAGATTATTTATCGGGTATGGTTAAGCGAGGATGAAAACGCCCCGGATTTGATCTTCCATTTTTTAAAGGCTGGCTATAAAATGGGTAGCCTTGTCACCGATTTCATACAGGATCCCCTTATTAATAAAATAATTGATCTGGACATGAAAGTAAGAAGAGAATCCCACCGCTTTCTTGGCCTTTTAAGGTTTAAAGAAATATCTAAAGATCTTTTTTATGCAGGATACGAACCCGGTTACAATATTACCGGTTTAATTGCGCCACATTTTGTAGACAGGCTTTCAATGCCTTTTATAATTCACGATAAAAAAAGAAATGTCAGTGCTGTTTATGATGGCAGTGAAATAATACTGACAGATAAAATACCGTCAATTCCCAATGATATAAACAGCACCGAAGACGAATATGCATTGCTTTGGAAGGCATTTTTTAAAACAATAGCCATTGAGGAACGTAAAAACCCACGCGCCCAGATGCAGTTCATGCCTAAAAAGTATTGGAAAAACCTTACTGAAATGCAGGAATGAACTGCGTTGAATCTATTCAAGGATTAAATCAATACCCTTTTGCAATAGATTCTCTGTAAGCATTCCCGGATGGTATGCTATCAAATAGCCATCCTTATCAATAAAGATGGTTGTGGGCAGTGAATAAGCCTGGTAAGTAATTGTTGCGTCATAATCCAGATCAAAGTAAACAGGGAAAGTGTATTCATTATCTTTTATAAATTTCTCTCCCTTTTCTTTGGTCTCTCTTTGACCATCCACACTGTCCACCATCAAAAAATGAATATCGTCTTTGTATTTATTAAAATACTCTTCAAAAACAGGCATCTCCTGCACGCAATACGGACACCAGGTTGCCCAGAAGTTCAAAATAATAGGTTTTCCAAAAAAATCCGAAAGATTTACCTGCTCGCCTTCCTGATTATAAACTGTAAAATCAAAAGCTTTGAGCTGCTGGGTTTCGCTTTGCTCAGCATCTTCAGAATTTTCTTCAGACTTATTCTCTTCAGGAACATTGGAATTCTGATCTGAATCATTGCTATCTGAAACGTCAGTATCACCCATATTATTGTCTGTTGATGCTATATCACTGTTATTGGCTTCGTCTGTATTATTACGCTCCGGAACGATAATTTCAGGCTGATTCATGCTGCTTAACGCATTGTAAGAATAATAAGCACCTGCAACAATTATTACAAGCAACAGTATTCCAATTATTGTTTTTGCTTTAGAACTCATAAGAACCTCCACCGTACCCTATATTGAAAGTAAGGAAAGATATTTTCCCATAAGCCCGGTTGCCATTAAAATACCAATCAAAACAAGCAACAGGCCCGATACTGCATTTATAATGCGATAATTTTCTTTAATAAATTCAAAGGATGCTTTTAACCTGTCTATTAAAACCGCACTTATTATAAATGGGATACCAAGCCCCAAAGAAAAGCATAAAAGCATCAGTATTCCCTTTATTCTTTCACCGCTGTGGGCTGCCATCATTAAAGCAGAACCAAGAAAAGCACCGACGCAGGGTGTCCATCCAATAGAAAATACCAGCCCCAAAATAACCGAATGTATGAATTCCGGGTCATTATTTTTAAAATCAATCCTTCTTGTACGGTTAATTAAAGGAATGTTAACAACACCGATAAAGTTTAATCCAAATAATAATACTATAATACCCGTTATCACATTCACATAGGATTGATATTTTCTTAAAAATGAGCCAACTGTTCCTGCCAAAGCACCCATTAAAACAAAAACTATTGTAAATCCAAGCACAAAACCCAATGCATTTGCAAGTGCTTTTTTTCTGTTACCCTTTGAATCCTGACCTGCAAAATACGAAATGTAAACAGGAAGCATGGGTAACAGGCATGGAGATATAAATGTTATTATTCCCTCAAGGAATGTTATAAGATAATCCATATAATCACTCCCAGTTAAGAGATTATATTACCACTTTTGTATATGTTGAAACATCAGAAATTAATATTAAATGCATTTATGTATTAAATCAACTGTTTTAATGTATTTGTTAATCTCCAATTTGTGTTATTATATACTTATCTGAATCCTTGCTACACTGAAACGGTGTGCTGAAATTGCCTGGCAATTTCTTTGGTTGTTGAAAGTTTTATGTGAAGGAGCGAAGTTTATGAAATTTGAATTATTACATCCTGCAGACCAGCTTGTTATGATAATGGAGCGAATTTATGGTTACGGAATGACCACAACTTCGGGAGGAAATCTGTCAATAAAGGATGAAAACGGAGATGTATGGATAACACCGGCAGGTATAGATAAAGGCTCTCTTACAAACAAGGATATAGTCCAGGTAAAATCCGATGGAACAATTATTGGGAAACATAAACCTTCCAGTGAACTTCCATTTCACCTTTCCACGTATAAACAAAGGCCCGATGTCAAAGCTGTTTTACATGCGCATCCACCGGCGCTGGTATCGTTCAGCATTGTAAGAAAACAGCCCGACACCAGGCTTATACCCGATGTGAATTTGGTTTGCGGGGAGGTTGGTATAGCCGAATATGGTCTTCCGGGCAGTGATGACCTTAGTGAGAAAATAGCTGCAGTGCTTAGACAGGGAATTAACACAGTAATACTTGAAAATCATGGTATTGTAGTGGTCGGAAAAGACCTTTTCGAGGCTTTCATGGCTTTTGAAACCCTTGACTTCAGTGCCCGTTTGGAGATCAACGCACGAAGGATTGGAAAGCCTGTTTCACTTACAGCCAAGCATGTGGAAATTTCAAAGCAGAAAAGACATATTGAAATGGAGGAATTTGTTCCAAAAGGCTACAGCAGTCATGAAAGACTCGCCCGTAAAGAAATGTGCGAGCTAATACACAGATCCTATGACCAAAGATTATTTACCAGTACTCAGGGAACATTTTCCACACGTTTAGACGATAAATCCTTTATTATTACACCTTACAATGTGGATCGAAAATACCTAGATGTGGATCAAATAGTCCGCATTGAAGACGGGAAGAAAGAGGCAGGGAAAGTTCCAAGCCGATCTGTTTTGCTGCACAAGTATATTTACGAAAAGCAGCCGCATGTAAATTCTGTTATAATTGCCCACCCGTTTAATATTATGACTTTTGCGGTGACAAATGAATCTTTTGATTCAAGGACCATACCCGAAAGTTATATCCTTCTCAGAGAAATTCCCAAAATCCCATTTGGTTCAAGTTTTATGCAGCCTGCCATGGTAGCTGATTTATTTGTACCACAAACACCAATAGTCCTTGTTGAAAACGATTGTGTTATTGTAACAGGCAGTTCACTGCTAAATGCTTTTGACAGGCTGGAGGTAGCAGAATACAGCGCTAAAGCATTAATTGCCGCTAAAAGTCTTGGGGATGTTGTTGTTATTAATGATAAACAGATAAACGATATAAAAGAAGCTTTTAAACTTGATTAAAATAAAAAATGACAGGACAGGATTAATAAATATGTTCACTATTGACGAAATTACAAAAACACTTGAAATTACAGATTTATTTAAAAAGACGTTATTACAGGGTGATAAAAATAAAGTATCTGAAGTTTTAGATGAACCGCAGCTGACAGAAATCTGGAATAAATACTTTGCAGGCAGAGTTCCAAAAGATGTGAGTAAGGAATATTCGAACAAAAATGAAAACTGGCGGGACATTAACGAGCAAATTCTTTTTTACCTTGTTCTTTTAAGCCAGGACAGGTATAACAGAATTTTCTGGAATATACTTGGCAGATTATATCAGCAAAGTGGTTTTTCGGAATGCGATAAATATTCTTATGTCTGTTTTTTAAACCAATGCCAGATTTCCAACAGCAAAAGCGATTACAAATTCCTTCAAAACTATTGTATTGACAAGGGTTTTTGGATCGAGGCACACCATGCCGCATATATGGCCATTACCCGGGGCAAAAGTACAGATAATCAGGTTCGCGGGTATGCAAAATTCTTTTGCAATAATGCGAATAAACTTGTGGATCCTGCGATAACCGAAAGGTTTGACAAAGAAAAACTAATATCTGATATAAAAACTTTTTTTAAAACCAATATTAATCTGTTGTCCCATACCGAGAAATACTTTACTTTAGGGATATTTAAAGAAATTGAAGGCGATATTCCGGGAGCATTCGAGATGCACAAAAAAGGCTATCGCTCACATAGAAACCCTAAGATATTGCTAAAATGGGCCTATTACCAAAGTTATCTGGAAGAATGGGAAAAATTCTGGGAACAGGAGACCCGTGACGGTATAAAAGACAGTGAAAAATATATATCGTTGATTTATGATTTACTGATATTTGCTAAAGACTTGGGAAACATTGAACTTGAAAAGCAAATTGCAGAATTTGCCACATCATATCCCAAGCCACCTTCCTGGAGAGAGTTGAACGGGTTTTATTCCGATATTCAAAGATACAACTGCCCAGATAGTATGCTTCAGGTTTTTGAATTGTTGTACAGGCTATATCCCAACGATATTGCTGTCTGCGATGTATACGCTGAAGCTTTGTTTGCCCTCGGCAGACCCGAAACGGGTATTGGCATACAGGAACATATTTTAAATCACTGTAAATTCAGCGATGAGAAATATATGGACTACTGTTTCAAGATCATACTCACATGCCTGATTTATAAAAAAAGAGAGAGAATAGAACAATATGCTAAAAAGATCGATAATGTAGGAAGAAAACTGCCACGGGTAAGATTGGCAAATAAACTGAATTTATATAAAATGCGAATCAGGTGGCTTCTAAGCCTGTATGATAAAATTAATGAAACAGGGGAAGGGGAAAAGGAAAAGGCAAGGCAGGCCTTCATTAATTTCTGTTGTGCAATGAATGAGCGGGGCCTTTATGGCGTACTTGTCTGTTTGTGCAACCCGGAAAACAGAACATTGCTTGAATTTGGAGAAACTGTTGAGATTGTTAAAAGCTCACAGGATTTTGAAGTGAACAAGTTTCTTTTCAGCATTTTTTTAGAGTCTGTAACTGACAGGAAGGAACTTAACGAAGGAGTTTTAAGATTATCCCGTAAACTTAACCCCGTGCTTTACAAATGCTTTACCGGGGATTTCTCTGTTGGGCTTCTTAAAATGTTAGAAAAAAGAATTATGCATGACACCGTTTCGGCAACAAGGCAGCGGTGTATTTCCCTTCTTGAATCCATTGATGATGAAGAAAAGCAAAAAGAGTTGCTAAGATTTATGCTTGGAGTTTATGATTATAGAGCCCTTGTTAAGGGGGTTATGCAGTCAAAATTCCTGGACACTGAACGAAAAGCTGAGTTAAGGCTTGAGGTTTATTCACTTTGCCTGACAGCTTATGAAGAAAATTCCTCTTTTTATTTCCTATGTGCCGAAGCTTTAATGGATTTAAAAAGATATAAGCAGGCAAAAGAGTATTACAGATATGTGGCAGAATATAAAAACAAGATTCCAAAGCAGGATACATCAAGGATTATGATGTATATTTGCGACATTTTCATTAAAGCTGGAATATATGAGCCAATGGACTTATCTTCGGACAGGGACTTAAGTTATAAGGTGGCAGCACTAAGGAGAATAATTACATCAAAGGAATACCGGGATATGGCAGACCTGATTGATTCTGTACACCAACGGCTGAATCATCCCGCAGCGCATATTATTAACTCCTTTAAAGAAAAAACTGCAGGCAATGAGATAGAGGCATTAAGACATCTGGAAAATATTAAGGATAATATATTACTATATGAAAGCAGCGTGGAAAACTTAAACTATATTATACCAATGTCGGGTGGTGATACAATGAAACCTGATAGAGGGGCTGTTCATACTAATCGTCGTTCAGAGATTCCAATTGCAAATATTGTCTCCGATATTAGCCGCGTCAGTGACAATGAATCTCTTGAACTGATAAACACATTTTTTACTTCCTCTGAAAAATGGCACGGTATTGATGACTTCTCACATCTGGTGCCAAATCTCTATCATGAACTTACCGAGTTTCCCGACAGAGGGCATGAAAACAGAGAGAGCTATTTCCAAAGCTTAAAAACTTCTGCTAAAAGTATGCAAAAAATTAACGAAGTACAAAAGCTTCATGATAAAGCAAAGCTTTTCCTGGAAGCAGCAAAACAGGCGTATTTGCTGAACATCAATGTGGACTTTTTTCTTCTTTTTAATGAGTATGTGTATACGGTGATAGCTGATTTTGATTACAAAAAGGATTATGAAGGAAAGCTTGTATTCAGCTATGAGTTTTTAGTACTTCTTCATGGTGAAATAAAGGCGGGCTTAAGTGTACCCGATACTTATATGGATTATGCTTTAAGAAACCTGTTCGAGGCATATATCAGTATAGACCGGCCTGTGGATTTGTTTAACAGATTAAAATATCTGAACAGTGCAATAGAACTGTTCAGAATATCCAATTACAGATACATACCCAAAATAAGCCCGGTGTATGTCCAGGTCTATGACGAGATATTTGATGTTATTCAGCAATTTATTATTAAGGTAAAACATTATTATGAGTCTCCGGAAATTGCTGAAAAGAAAGTGCTGCTGTCGCATCTGTCTCTGAATACTGCGGATTTTAGTGAATCAATTTCAAGAAAAGTAAGCAATCCATATAAAAATTTGCTGCATCAGTTTATCAGTAGTGTGGATGGGCTTATTTTGAAGGAAAGCAGGCAGCTTTCCAAAATGCCGGACATCAAGCCTGTGATTTTGAATATTGACAGGAAACTACATGAAAGCGATGCCCTTCAGTTTCAGATTGTAAATTTTGGGGAAGCGGTAGCATTTGACGTAAGTACAGATTTTAGAATTTTGAAGAATGAAAATGTTGTTTTCTCACAGGAGTTCTTTTATGAAACCATTCGCGAAAATGAAAAAATCCCTGTAAGGATTGACCATGGACTTACCGAAGGTGGAGTCTATTCTGTTCTTGTGAATGTCAGGACCGGGGACGAAGAAAAGCAGACAGTGTCACTAAAGGAAACCATTGAAATTATTCCAGATTGTAGTGATGATTTCAGTCTTATTCGCGATATGTTTGTTTTAACTCCGATAACAGATAAAAAAGGCTTTTTTGGAAGAAAGGATATCCTGCACACAATAGAAAACGGCCTGTCGGACGGAATAGGCAACACAACATTTATAGTGTACGGGCTTAGACGAATTGGTAAAAGTTCGTTACTGTATTATATACGGAATAATTTCAATGATAAGTTTATACCCGTTTATTGCGATGGCGAAATGTACCCTGCCAACGATACCGCAGAGCTGGTTTACGACATGTTTGTTTGTGAGATCGTAGATGGGCTTAGCGAACAGGGTATTGATATTGATTTGCCTTCTTTTGAAGAGTTTGACAGAAATCCTCTGATCCGGTTGACACGTTTTTTCAGGGCAGTGGAAAGAAAACTCCAGGACAAAAAGCTTCTGCTGTTAATTGATGAATTTGAATCAATAATACTCAGTGTACAGCAGGGGAAATATTCGCAGGATTTATTCAAGACCATAAGAAGCCAGATGCAGCATTCCGAAAAGATTAAAATTATTATCGCCGGTGGCGGGTATCTGATTAATATGCTTGTGGACGAAGCACTGTCAATATCAGATACCTCCCAACCTGTTGAAATAGGCTTTCATCAAAGGTCTGAAATATACGAAATGGTTCAAAAACCCTATGAAGGAATTCTTCATTATTTGCCTGATACATTGGAAAGACTTTTTATGCTAACCAACGGACATGCCTATTATGTATCAATCTTATGCAAAAAGGTTATCAGCATACTAAACAAGGAAAAAAGATATGTAGTATATCCTACGGACATAGAAATTGCAGCAAAGGTTGCTCTTGAGGTAAATCAGTACGGCAATTACGAGAATATGTGGGAGTCTTTGTCCGATGTTACTGAAAAGATTGTGCTTGCTGCAATAGCAGAAGAACTGGATTATTATAATGACTATATTACTATGAAGAAGCTGTACGAAAAAGCTGAAGATATAGAAACCAGATACGGTCTTAATGGCCTGTTGTACAAGACCCGCGTGTCAAGTGCGGTTAATAATATGCTAAGGATTAATATCCTGGCAGAAAACCCGGTAAGCGGAGGATTCCGGGTTTCTGTGGAGCTGTGGAGGCGATGGCTTAAAAAAGCATGGTCGGTGCAAAGAGTTATAGAAATTTACAGTAAAGAAATTGATGCAGAAATGAGCAGGGGGGAAATTGCTTTTGAATAATATCAGCTTGTGTGACAAACGTTATCCTGTTGAAAGACCCGAAGATTTTATAGGAAGGGAGGAAATTTTATGGAAAATTAAAGATAAGGTGTTCAGTGGTAACAGAAATTGCATTGCAATAATCGCCGATGACGGAATAGGTAAGTCTTCATTGGTTAATTATATATATTTTGAGGAAACGCAAAAAAATCTTATAGATGATTGTGAAAAAAATCTTGTGGTTTTGATTAATAATGCCGAGCCAACAAGCTTTGAAGATTTCTTTTTCATCCTCCATGAGGCTCTCCATGAAAATATTCAGTTAAGCAGCTTCATGAGTGACGAAGTAAAAGCAGAAAGCGAAAAAATTTTTAGCGGTGAAAAGGGAGTTTTGAATGCTAAAACAATATTTGAACTGAAAAATTTACTGAACCGGCTCTTATATTTTCTGTATAAAAAGAGCATAACAACCACCATAATTATTGACGATATAGATAAGATGACAAAGGCAATAGGAGACAGAGAAACTACAGACAAAAAGCGGAAAATTGCCAAGGAAAGCTTTAGTTATCTCAGAGCAAAAGCCAGCGATGTAAGAAAATGTGATATAAGATACATAATAACAAGCAAAAAACCGCTGAAGTCAATTTCAAATGAATGCTATGAATCAGGCTTTCCCGGTATTTTTGAAAATGAGACCCTCGAATTGTTCTCAGATAAGGAAGTTGACCATTATCTTATAAAATGCAATATGGATCCCGAAAAGGAAAAATATAATGTTGTGAGAAGGGTATCGGGCGGTTTCCCCGGGATTCTCAGATCTGCTTGCAAGGTTATGAACGAGCTTGAAGAAAAGGGTGAGGGTTTCGTAAGCGAAGATGAATTCTTAAAAAGGGTTGCATCGGATGCGGCCATTATTCTTGAATCTCAATGGAATATATCGGACGAGAAAGAAAAGAAGCTGTATAAAGCTATTGCAATGGGCAATAACGTGGAGCTTAACAAGGACTGGTCTATTGAACTGGAAACGGGTGTTTCAAGAAGATTACTAAACAGTGATGGTCAATTCAGGTCAACGGCTTTTTATTATTATGTAAAGAATATAGCGGTATTGAATGATGAAAAGAAAGATGACACACTGGAGGAGCAAAACAAAATTCTTGCCGAATCCCATAAAATGAAGGACGAGGCAATAAGCGTGCACAGAAAAACCATTGAGGTCCTGTTGGAACAAAATAAACAGCTGTTTTCAAAATTTATTGCAGAAGACTCCAGAATTAAACAGTTTAATGATGATATTTTAAATCGTGAAGATAAAAAGGATTACAATGAGTATGTAAAAGATGTTTTTCAGAAATACATGGCCATCAATATTTCTGAAACTTCTGAAACCGGAACGGTGGTAAGTACTCTCGAAAAACGTATCAGCTCCAATGTATGGGAAGCAATTGGAAAAGAGCATCGAAGATTGATAGTGGAGGCAGAGCTTTTGTTCGACGTTTACCGGAAAACCGATAACGACCAGTCACCGGTAGGCGTCCTGTACGGAAAGGTAGTAGAAAGCTTAATTAACAAAATAGCATTTCCTAAAATAAAAAGTCTGCCCATAATTCAAAATTCCGATATAATACTTTCGAAGGATGGGGAGACAAGGCTTCTTACCGAATGGGACAGCATCTATATCGGGAATTTCAGGTATGTAATGAATCAATGCAGGTACAGATTTGAGCAGGATAATGTATTAAGGCATAAGTTCAGGGAAATCTATACCTTTGGTTTCCGGAATAAGCTGGAGGAAATAAGAACGCTTAGGAATAAATGCGATCACGAGAAAAAGGAGCCCAGCGACAAGGTAACCCCCGAAGATATAGAAATTATGAGAGATGCGCTGTTCGGTGCCCGTAAGGATGACACCGGTATAATGGAAGCAATAGTCAAGCTGCTCGACATGTAAATTCATGGAGGCGTAGGAATTGTTCCCCTGCTCCACTACACTCTGTTTTTTGGCATGGAACAGGAGAACAGTTCCGGCGTTTTCTGCAATCGGCAGAAAGTTTATAACCGCTTTTGTAAGCATGGAATCAGGGATAAATTATTGAGCTGAGTTCCGGCCGGTTAAATGCTGAAACCAGAAGGTTGTTTCAGGTACACGATAGCTTTTTTGTCCGCAGATTCCTGGGAATGGATTGCTGTATAAGCATTTATAAATGTTTCATCCATGCTGAATATACCAGAACCGCGTCCCTCAATGGTGTGAACAAAATCTTCAAACAGCATTGGAGGCTTTAACAGTTCCACAGGTGTAAAACCATTGTTTGAACTGTTTATAAGCCTTACTTCATGCTCTCCGTCCCTGCGGGCTGCTTCAATAATGCCTTCTGTACCTACCACCCTCAACCTGTCATCATCGTGTGAATGTGCATTTGAAGGACGGTAGTAATCGGTGGAAACTGTTGCAAGAATATCATCCTCGAGCTCAAATGTTGAGGTTGTAATGATCTCCATTTCACCATTGCCAAGATTGTGAGCAGATGACTGGGCTGAATACACAGAGAGGCATTCCTTGCCCGTTACCATGCGAATCATATCAATGGCATGTATAGAAACCCAAAGAATTGTCCCGCCGTAGGTTTTCCTTTCTTTATAGAAGTTGGGCCGAATTCCAAGGCGATATGATTTTTGGCAATTTACCATTCGTACCCTGCCAATGGCGCCTTCCTGTATCAGCTGCCTCACCGTATAATAATGTGGCTCATACCGTGTAGTATGCATGGCCCAAAGTTGGCTACCCGTCTCCTTTGCTGTTTTATAAAGATCATTAAGTTCAGAAAGGTTTGTTGCTATGGGTTTGTCTGCATAGACATGTATTCCCGCCAAAAGTGCTTTCTTTTCAACAGGATATCGTTCTGCAAAACGGTTATCAACAACAAGAATATCAGGTTTTTCAGAATCAAGCATTTCATCAAGGCTGGAATACTGTGTAAGAGTTATTCCGTATTTGTTTGATGTTTTATGAAGTTTTTCCAGGCTTTCGCCGGGAAAACTTGGGCAACAGGCACTGTACCTAAGGTTGGTAAGTTTCTCTTTTGCAAAGAAAGCGGTTAAAGCATGACCTGTATTTCCATAAAAACATACCTTCATAATAAATCACTCCGTTAGTTTTTTAGCAAAACAGAAATGTTAATTAACTTGTTGTTATCGGTTAACCTGTTAAATACACATATTTTCAATTATTATATTACAAGAAAAGGCGAGAAGCAAAGGAAAACGAATTACACCTTTTCTTAAAGCATTTTCTTGATAATATCTGAATAATTAACTCGTATCCATAGCATACACCTTTTACTATAAACCTTTAGAAAGCTCAGAAGAAAGATTAGCGGAATTCCTATGTTCAGGAAAAATTGAATTGTTTTTATTTTCAGCTTTAATTTCAAAAACCTTTTTGAATTATACACTAATTTTTCCACATGTTTTTTGTCATAAAACAGAGGTAAAGAAAGCTGAAGAACAGTTCCTATGCTTCACTTGCTGTAATTCTTATGCTATATTATTAAATACAAGCGTTAACAGCACAGAATTCTGCTCGATTCCAATCCTTTATGGTTTGAGATTGGGCTGAGAAAGGAAGGAATAAAGATGAAAAAGACAGCAATTGTTACCGGCGGTAGCCGCGGGATTGGCCTTGGGATTGTAAAACAGCTTGGAAAAGACGGGTTCGCGGTGGTTATCACGGCGGCAAGCCCTGAAGAAAGGCATCGGGCAACACTTGAAGAACTGACAAAAAACAATATAGAGTATTTATATGTTCAGGGAAATATTGCAGACCATAATGACAGGATGAAATGTGTTGATAGAGCCATTGAGAAATATGGAAGGATAGATGTGCTTGTGAATAACGCAGGGGTGGCCCCGAAAGAGCGTAATGATATACTGAATATGACCGAGGAAAGTTACGATTATGTAATGAACACAAATACCAAAGGTACGATGTTTATGACCCAGTATGCAGCAAATAAGATGATACAGCAGGAACCCATTGACGGAATCCGGGGGATCATAGTGAACGTATCATCAATTTCTGCAGAGGTTTCTTCTACCAACAGAGGTGAGTACTGCGTATCAAAGGCAGGTATCTCAATGCTTACAAAACTCTATGCCGACAGACTGGCGTCTGAAGACATTTTAGTTTATGAAATCAGGCCTGGAATAATTGAAACAGATATGACATCTACAGTAAAGGAAAAGTATGACAGGTTGTTTGCCGAGGGAGTATGCCCGATTAAGAGGTGGGGAACTCCTGAAGATATAGGGCTTGCAGTTTCTGCTCTGTGCTCGGGTAAATTCAGATACACTACCGGGCAGTGTATTTTCGTTGACGGAGGATTCCACATCCAGCGTCTGTAAAAACAATATAAAAAATAATTCTATGTTACGGAGGATGGTTCCTTGAGTTGCTATAAAATTTCAATTGGTGATTACGAAATTCCCGTTTATTCTTATAATACAATTATTGTAGGAAGTGGCGCTGCAGGTTTAAGTGCTGCGGATAAGCTTTATAACTTTGGACAGAAAGATATTGCAGTTGTAACAGAAAATATGCTTGCCGGGACATCCAGAAATACCGGTTCGGATAAGCAAACATATTACAAGCTTTCAATCGAAGGCTCTGAAAACGATTCGGTAAGGGAAATGGCACAAACTTTGTTTGAAGGGCAATGTGTTGATGGAGATATTGCTTTGGTGGAAGCTGCGTTGTCAGTTCAGTGTTTTATGAAGCTTGTGGACATTGGTGTTCCGTTTCCGGTGAACAGGTACGGGGAATTTATTGGTTATAAGACAGATCATGACCCACGGAAAAGAGCAACCTCTGTAGGTCCGCTTACATCAAAAATGATGACAGAGGCTCTGGAGAAAGAGATTTATTCAAAAAACATTCCCATATTTGATCACTGCCTTGCTGTTAAGATCCTAAAAGAAAATGACCGGGTTCTTGGGTTGTTATGCCTTAACCTTAAATCAAAGGGCGATAAGAAGGCAACATTTACCGCCTTTAACTGTAAAAATATTATTTATGCCACGGGTGGTCCTGCAGGTATGTACGCAGATTCTGTATATCCTGTAAGTCATCACGGTTCAACAGGAATAGCTTTTTTAGCAGGAGTTAAAGGCAAAAACCTTACTGAATGGCAGTATGGCCTGGCCTCAGTAAAACCCAGGTGGAACGTATCGGGTACATATATGCAGTGTTTACCACGCTTCATATCCACCGAACAGGACGGTTCAGACAAAAAAGAGTTCTTGAATGAATATTTCAGCGATAAAGGGGAACTCCTGACCAAAACATTTATGAAGGGGTATCAATGGCCTTTTGATGTGAGAAAGGTGGAAAAGGGATCATCCATAATTGATATTCTCGTATACATTGAGTTGTACATAAAAAACAGGCGCGTTTTTCTTGATTTTACAAAAAACCCGGTTGAGAATATTGATTTCTCGGTTTTAGAGGATGAAGCCTATGACTATCTTGAGAAAGCAGGGGCACTGTTTGGAACCCCGATAGAAAGACTTCTGCATATGAATGCTCCGGCAGTTGAGTTTTATAAAAACCATGGTATAGATTTGTCTGAAGAACCGCTTGAAATAGCACTTTGTGCTCAGCATAACAATGGAGGCCTTGATGTTGATATTTGGTGGCAAACCAACATTGAAGGGTTTTTTGCTGTTGGCGAGGTAGCAGCAACCCACGGTGTATACAGACCCGGAGGCAGTGCGTTAAATGCCGGGCAGGTTGGAGCTGCAAGAGCTGCAAGGTTTATTGCATCCAGGCGTACAGGAGACCCTGTTGACAGTGAAGTTTTTACTGAAATAAGCAGGGCTCAGATAGAAGAGATTATCGAAACTGCTGAAGCTGTTTATAAAGATAGCACTAATGTAATTGAGCAGCTTCATAATATTCGTAAAAAAATGAGTGAAGTTGCTGCAGCTATACGCAATATTACTAAGATCGAAGAGTATATTCAATCTGTTAAAGGCATGCTGGATAGTTTTAAAGAAACGGTGCAAGTTAAAGATAAAAATGAGCTTAAACATGTATTCATACTCTATGATGCGCTTGTAAGCCAGTATGTGTATTTGTGTGCAATAAGGGATTATATAAATAACGGAGGCAAAAGCAGGGGTTCTGCTCTGTATTATGCGCCGGACGGAAATTTAGTTGATAATCTTCCCGAAATGTTCCGGTTTAATTTGGATGATCATAGTAAAGGCAACGTTGTACAGACAGTCAGTCTTGATAAAACCGGAAACTGTACCTTTAACTGGCGTCCGGTAAGACCAATGCCCGAAGAAGACAGCTTCTTCGAGAACGTGTGGCGAAGCTTCAGAGAAAACGGGAACATTTATTAGAAATGTAAAGCACAGGGAGTAAGCAGGAAAACTGTCCCCTACCAAGGGGGAACAGTTCTTCTGCTTTGTTTCTTTTTCAGAATGCATATCTGTAAATCATGACAGCAAAGCTATAGTGCAATGTCTGAAACAAATGCTTCATTTGCAGGGGATGTGTAGTTCAGCCCGGGTAAGCCGAATTTCGCAAAAATGTATACCGAATAAAAATCGTATATTGCATTTTGCTCAAACAGTCGGCTTGCTTGTCCTCGCTTCCTGTTACTCATCTCAAAGCCACATTCCGCAAAAATTTCCTTTCATTGCACAATATATTTTCAAGCAAAGATGCTTGTTGTCAAGAATGGTAACGGGATAACTGCACAAAAAGCGTACCATCTGTAAATAAAATGTTGCCATCCGGGAGAAAAACAGGTTATAATTTATTTCATAAATTTACATGGAGTTGATATTGTGTCTATGAAAAGAGTTATTCCATGTCTGGACGTTCATAACGGACGCGTTGTTAAAGGTATAAATTTTGTAAACCTGGTTGATGCAGGAGATCCTGTAGAATGCGCTGTAGCTTATTCCGAGGCTGGAGCCGATGAACTTGTTCTTCTTGATATCACAGCAACAAGTGATAACAGAAGCACTGTTACCGGGATGATTACCCGTGTGGCAGAAAAGGTGCAAATACCGTTGATTGTAGGAGGCGGTGTTCGGACTGTTGATGATTTCAGAAGAATACTTCTGTCAGGCGCCGATAAAATTGCTATAAACTCCGCTGCAATAAAAAATCCCGAGCTTATTTCCGAAGTATCAATGAATTTTGGAAGCAAATGCGTTATAGCAGCAATAGATGCGAAAAAAAGAGAAGACTTGTCAGGATGGGATGTATATATTAATGGGGGTAGAATTAATACCGGACTTGATGTGATTGAATGGGCCATGCAGCTTGAGCAATTGGGTGCCGGTGAAATCCTTTTAACAAGTATGGACAGGGATGGCACAAAAAAAGGGTATGACACTGACCTGTTACAACAGGTCGCAGAAGCTGTAAAAATACCTGTAATTGCCTCTGGTGGGGCGGGGAAACTTGAACATTTTCATGAAGCATTAACCATCGGAAAGGCTGATGCAGTGTTAGCTGCTTCTTTATTCCACTTTGGCGAAGTGAAAATAATGGATTTAAAACTGTTTCTGAAAAGTGTAGGGATTGATGTCAGAATACAGGAAAGTGAAGCTTGATATCTGGGAATCTTGCCATATAACGGCGATTCCTCTCATGATATCAAAGCTTGACAAAAAAATCACAAAGATGATATAATCAATCCAGACATTTACATTTATTTATTTCTGTTCAATTAGCGGCACATCTTCTGAAAAGCACTTGCGGTTGAACAATGTAATACTGTGAATTGAAGTACAGGAGGGGTTAAAGTATGGGAAAAAAAATCTCTATGGCCGTTATCAGAAGACTTCCCAGATATTACCGATACTTGGCTGACCTATTAAGAGTAGATATAAAAAGAATATCATCTAAAGAGCTTAGTGAAAGAATGGGTATTACTGCCTCTCAAATCCGCCAGGATTTAAACTGCTTTGGAGGTTTTGGGCAGCAGGGATATGGTTATAATGTAGAAACTCTATACAAAGAGATTGGTAAAATACTCGGTGTTGAAAGACGTTTTACAACAATAATTATCGGTGCCGGTAACATGGGTAACGCCCTTGCAAATTATGAGAATTTCAGAAAACGCGGTTTTGATCTTATAGGGATCTTTGATATAAATCCTAACCGTGTGGGTCAGTATATTAATGGGATTGAAATACTGCACATGGACAAACTTGAAGACTTTATGAAAAAAAACGTTGTAGATATAGCAATTCTTACAGTTCCAAGTCATATTATATCGGAAGTGGCAGAAAAGGTTGCTGACCTTGGTGTTAAGGGCATTTGGAATTTTTCGCCCCAGGATTTAAAACTTTCTCACAATGTTGTAATTGAAAACGTGCACTTAAGCGATGGGCTGGCGGTTTTAGGTTATCGGATAAAAGACCTGGAACAGGAGTTGGCATAAAAAAAGAGTACCATGAGGTACTCTTTTTTTACTAACCAAGATAAGCAAAAATTGCACTTCCTTTTGTTTTTAGATACCTGTACATCCACAGGCAAACAGCACTTAATATTATCGCAAAGATAAACATGAATAGCTCTACCGACATTGCTTGCATAAACAGCAAGCCATACAGAATTGCAGGCAACAGGATAACTGCCATAGATGCAAACATTGCAATTCCCGTGCTCATGCTTTGTTTTACAGCTACTGTTTCATTTAGCCAGTCGAATTTAGGAAAATGCAGATTTATGACTACTCCGAACAGGGCGCAGAATACAGTAACCAGCGCAGGCAGCAAAAGAGTTAAAAAGATTTGTACCAGCGAAAACTTCATCGTGAATATACACGCAAGCGATGCTAAGAACACCGGTGGAAGACAAATGACCATATGCATCTTCGCTTTTGCAAGCAGCACATCGCTTCCGTCTACAGGAAAGGACTGTACAATCCAGATACTCTTGCCTTCCAAAGATATCGAAGGAGCAGAAATAATGTTTGATGACGATAAAAGGCAGATCATTGTAATCAACAGCGGGTTAATATATGTAGAAAGCTGAGGATAGTCCTTTATAATGAGGTTTGGCAAATCACGATATATAATCAGTGCCACAGCAAATGCAAGTGTGAACACAACCCCAAGTGAAGCATTCAGAATGTACATTGGGCTGGTATAAAACCGGTTTAATTCCTTTTTAAGAAGCGCTGATTTTGCACTGCCCACCTTCAAAGGCTGTTCTTTATATTTGATTCTTGTTAACCCCTTTTTTGTTGTTGTAATTTTTATGAAATTGTGTGCCAGTACAGCATATACAATAGCAAAGGGGACAATGGCACTTAAAAGGAATAAAACAAGGCTTGAAATATTTTCTTCGGCGATTGAAAGCCCAAAGTGATATACCGGGAATACGAAACTCCCGATTTTGGATCCTATCAGATGAATATTCTCTATTAATACCTGGAGATAACGATTTGTCTGAAATATAAAGTAGAAATAGAAAGCCAGAAAAAACAGAGACATAACAGTGGTTATAAGTGATTTATTCCGTACTCTTTCACTGATAACAGCAAGCAGCCAGCCGAAAATACAGGATAGAGTTAATGGAATAAGAGGCAGAAATAAAAATTCAATTATAAAGAAAACAATGCCAACTGCCGTTACGGTATAATTCATATAGTAAACAATACCTGCCGGAACTAATATAAACAACTGGAAAATATAATTCAAAACAAGAAGCATTGCAATTCTGCTAAGCAGAATGTATCCCGGCGGTATTGGCATGCTCATAAGAAGCTCATTGTCCTGTGCGTCGAACAATTGTGCCTTTGTCAAAAAGACACTTCCAATAAAGCAAAGGACGATGGCTGTTAAAGATGCAATACTGAAATACAGCCAGGCAAAACCCGAGCTGACCATTGGCTGGCAAATGGCATGGAAGAACCCGAAAAACATAAAAAAGAAAGTTGCTATGATATAGAGAGCAAATATTGCAACAAGAATTTTAAAGCTGCCACGACGCTTCTTTTTAAACCTGGAACTATGAAAAAAAGAACCGTATAACGCTTTAAGCCGTGTAATAATTAACGCTTTTAGCATACTCTATTCCCCCTCCAGTTCAAGAAAGACATCCTCAAGAGAGTCATTTCCTTTAACTTCCTCCATGGTGCCCGATATTACAAGCTTGCCCTTTCTAATTATTGCAACTTCATCACAAAGTTTTTCTGCCACTTCAAGAACATGGGTGGAAAAGAATATTGCGCCACCGTTATCGCAAATCTTGCGCATAATGTTTTTTAAATAATGGGTGGCTTTCGGATCAAGACCGACAAAGGGTTCATCCATAATTACAAGTTTCGGGTCATGGATTAATGCCGATATTATGGCCAGCTTCTGCTTCATACCCCGGGAGTATGATGATATTGGCTGCGCAAGGTCATCAGTCAGTTCAAACAGATCGGCATATTTCTTAATTCTTTCTTCACGTTCTGTTTTAGGCACATCAAAAATGTCTGCAACAAAATTTAAATATTTAATCCCTGAAAGAAATTCATACAGATACGGGTTATCAGGAATATAGGCTAACTTACGTTTACAGCCAAGCGGGTCCTCTTTTATCGATACACCGTCGATATAGATTTCGCCGTTATCAAATTTCAGAATCCCACAGCAGGATTTAATGGTGGTGGTTTTTCCTGCACCGTTATGACCTATAAAACCGTAGATCATCCCCTTTTTAATGTGCAGGGATAAGTTGTCAACAGCTGTTTTATCTCCGTATTTTTTGGTCAGATGTTCAATTTTCAGCATTCTCATTAACACCTCTGTGCATTAGTATTTGTAACTTTTAAACCCGAATCATGTTATATTGTTATTAACAGAGGCTGTAAGTATGCAAAAACACTGAATACCAAGACCTTTTCCAAAATCGGTCAGGCCCTCACCGGTAGTTGCTGTAATTCCTATATTTCCTTCATTTATATTAAGTAAATTTGCAATGCTCTTTTTCATAGCAGGTATCTTTGGTGTTATTTTTGGCTTTAAGCATTCTATGGAAAATGAAACGTGGTATATATCACCGCTGAAATATTTCAGCGCTTCTTTAACATAGGCGCTGCTGTCTGTGATGCCTTCCTTAAGACACATTTTATCTGCTATTTCACCAAGAATATTAACACCGGTTATACCCGATATTGCATTTGCCAGCGCATGGAGAACTACGTCAGCATCACTGTTACCACTAAGAGGTGGGCCTTCAAAAACAACTCCGCCAAGAACAAGTTTTTTGTCGGGGTTATCAAAATCAAATCTATGGCTGTCCTGCCCGATTGCAACCTTGAACATAATAATCACCTGAACTTTATTTTTAGAATAAACCTGACAGAGGCGGAAAAAGCGCGAGCTTTTACAATGTACCTGCCTTTTGCTGTGGCTCTGTAAAGCGCCTTGTCGACTTATCAATTATAGAATATAGTATATTGACAAATACTTCAATATTGGACCGGCTGAAAATCATTGTCTTGAAAAAAATAATGGATTAAGATAGTATAGATACATAAAAGATACTCTATAAAAGAATTAGACTTTAATATTGTATTATACTTATTATTTGAAGATACATTAATTAGTAAATAAAAACAATAGAAGTGGCAATATATTGGAGGATTAAAAGTGGAGAGCAAAAAAGATTATAAAACAAATCAAAAAACATATTACATTACAACACCAATTTATTATCCAAGCGGGAAGCTTCATATAGGACATTCCTATACAACTGTTGCTGCAGATGTAATGGCCAGGTATAAAAGGCTTCAGGGATACGATGTTATGTTTCTGACAGGCACTGACGAGCATGGCCAGAAAATAGAAAGGATAGCTAAAGAAGAAGGGGTATCCCCGAAAGAATATGTTGACCACATTGTTGACGGAATAAAGAAATTATGGAAGTTAATGAAGATTACAAACGACAAATTTATCCGCACAACCGATGAAGAACATGTTGCGGCTGTGCAGAAAATTTTTAAAAAGTTATATGATAAAGGAGATATTTATAAAAGCGAGTACGAAGGATGGTACTGTACACCGTGCGAATCCTTCTGGACCGAAACACAGCTTAAGGATGGAAAATGTCCCGATTGCGGCCGTGATGTTGAATTAACAAAGGAAGAAAGTTATTTTTTCAGGCTTTCCAAGTATCAGGAACGCCTGATAAAACACTATGAAGAAAATCCGGATTTTATTCAGCCGGTGTCAAGAAAAAATGAAATGATAAATAACTTTATAAAACCCGGCCTTGAAGATTTATGCGTATCCAGAACATCCTTTAACTGGGGTATTCCTGTAACCTTTGATGATAAACATGTTATTTATGTTTGGATTGATGCCCTTTCCAATTATATTACTGCCCTGGGTTTCTTATCGGACAACGATGAGAATTTCAAACGATACTGGCCGGCAGATGTTCACCTTGTTGGCAAAGAAATTGTGCGCTTTCATACCATTATATGGCCCTGTATGCTAATGGCTCTTGATCTGCCACTGCCTAAACAGGTCTACGGCCATGGATGGCTTATCCTGGAGGGCGGTAAAATGTCCAAATCAAAGGGTAATGTGGTTGATCCCGTTGTTCTTGTTGAGAAATACGGACTTGATGCTATACGGTATTTCCTGCTTAGAGAGGTTCCCTTTGGTTCTGATGGTGTATTTTCAAATGAAGCTTTAATACACCGCATTAATTCGGATCTGGCTAACGATTTAGGTAACCTGGTTAGCAGAACGGCAGCAATGATTAGAAAATACTTTGGCGGTATTATTCCCGAAAACAGGGAAAAAGCAGATATAGACAATGATTTAATACAAACCGTTGAAGGAACGGCCGAAACTGTTGAAAAACTTCTGGATCGGCTTCAGTTCAGTACCGCACTGCAGGAAATTTGGAAGTCAATATCCCGCACCAACAAGTATATAGATGAAACCACTCCATGGATTCTTGCCAGGGACGAGAAGAATAAACCCAGGCTGGCTCAGGTTCTGTACAATCTTACAGAAAGCATAAGAATAATTTCCATTTTAATTCAGCCATTCATGCCCGACACCCCGCAAAAAATATGGGACCAGTTTGGGATTTCTGAAGACATGAGGTTTTGGGAAAGTGCTAAAACATGGGGGTTATATTCAGCAGATAAAGCCGTGGCAGAAAAAGAACCCTTGTTTCCAAGGATAGATATTGAAAAGGAATTGGCTGAACTGGAAAAAATGAATGTTCATGCCAAAGATGATGATAAGGAAGCAGAAGTTCCGGAAATACTGCCACAAATTCAGATAGATGATTTTGCAAAACTTGACTTAAGGGTTGCAAAAGTAATTTCCTGTGAGAAAGTAAAGAAGTCGGAAAAACTTCTTAAACTGCAATTGGATATAGGTGTTGAAACTCGTCAGGTTGTCTCGGGTATAGCTAAATACTACACTCCCGAAGAACTGATTGGTAAAAAGGTGATTATGATAGCAAATCTTAAACCTGCGAAACTGATGGGCATTGAGTCACAGGGCATGATTCTGGCAGCAAGCAATGAAAATGATCTTGTATTGGCTACTGTAGATGGGGACATTCCGGTGGGCAGCAGGATAAGCTAAAACCATTGTCTGGTGTTACCTGTTTAAAGTATATTTACACTTACAAATAAGACGAAGAAACAGAGGGTATTATGATAGTTGATTCCCATGCTCATTATGATGATAAGCAATTCGATACCGACAGGGATGACGTATTAGAAAAAATACAGCAGCAGGGTGTGATACGGGTCGTGAATCCGTCAAGCAATCTGGATTCGGCCCGTAAATGTATAGAACTTTCAAAAAGGTTTGATTTTTTGTATTGTACTGTGGGTATCCATCCTCACGATGCGAAGGAGTTTTCGGACGAAGCCATAAAAACTGTTCGTGAACTGGCTTTAAATAACAAAGTCGTTGCTATAGGCGAAACAGGTTTGGATTACCACTATAACTTTTCCCCATCCGAAATACAAAAGAAATGCTTTGCCGCACATATCCAACTGGCTCTGGAATTAAAGCTGCCTTTGATTATCCACGACAGAGAAGCACACAAAGACGTATTGGATATTATCAAGGCAGAAAAAGGCTATGATGCAGGTGGGGTTTTCCATTGTTTTTCCGGAAGTGTTGAATTTGCAAAAACAGTGCTTGATATGGGTTTTTATATCTCATTAGGCGGAGCAGTCACATTCAAAAATGCGAAAAGACCTGTTGAAGTTGCAAAATACGTACCTGTTGACAGGCTCCTTGTCGAAACTGACAGCCCTTATATGGCTCCGGTACCCTATAGAGGTAAACGTAATCATTCCGGGTATCTGCATGAGATCATTCAAAAAATTTCGGAAATACGCAACACAGATTTTGATGTTATTGCCGAAGCAACGGCTTTAAATGCTGATAAATTATTTGGACTTGAGCTATAGCATAAAAAACCGCACCCCTGTTTGTTGAGACTTTTAATTTTGGTTCAACAGGAGGATGGGATATGAAACGTTTTGTCGTGATAATTACTTCTTTATTGATTATTTTTGTTTTTGTTGCGCTTAATTATCTTTTATGGGACAGGGAAAGCCTTGTTACATTAAGAGAATCAAATCAGGCAAGCATAGATGCCTTAAGCCGTATAAATATGAATTTAAGTGAAGAAAACAGCAGGTTATCTCGACAGGCAGAAGAAATGAGCGGGCAAATAGAAGCTCTTAACGAGAAAGTCAAAGAACTTGAAGAACATAATCAGGAGCAGCAACTTATTATCGAGGAGCAAAAGCAGTTTATTCTGAATCTGAAAGCTCATATAAATCCCGAACCGGTTAAAACAGAGGCGTATGACTGGATAAATTCCATATCTGATAAAAATTTCGACAAAGCATTTCTTAAATCATCAGCATTGTGCAGTTTCTGGGGAAATAATTGGACACCCCGAATGTTTACCAATTATTTTGTGCAGAATGTAGAGGACATACAGTTAATAGTGAGTACAGAAGACCAGAAACCAATAATAGAAGTAATACCTTACAAAACACCTGATTTTAATATAAAGGTTATTATACACGTTCAGGTAAACCTGACAGGAAAGGCCATCGACGAATATTTAAAGCAGGGAGAAAATATTATTGAATTAGATTTTACATATAATGACAGGCTTGAACAATGGGTTATTATGGATGTATCATCTGAACCTGTTGAAAAACCCGAGTCACAGGAACACATTACAAATGATGATTCTTTATCAAAAGGAAGTGAGTAGAAACAAAAACATAGGCTGGATGTACAAAAAATGTAAAAAAATTTGACAAATGATGGGTAATAGTTTATGATTGTGTGGTTTAAGATTACCAGGGGAGGTAATGTGAGGCGAAAAATCCCAGAAGATACCCTTGTAGACTGAAGATGAAGCTTTTTATCCAAATACCTTAACGGAAAAAACAGAGAAAAAATATCCGTTCATTTTGGATATGAGGGAGGATCAATCTGTAAGACATGCTAATGGTGGAATGTCTTCACAGGAACAATGAAAGGAAGTTGATAATGGGAAAGTATAATGCAAAGCGCAGCCTGCCCCGGCTAAGAACTGTTATTGCTGGTACAGCAAGGTTCTTTAAGCGCCATGCTTGTGTTTTTGTATTACTCGTGATTATAAGTGTATCTGTGTTATTCGGATACAAAATATATGATGCTCTGAAAAAAGAATTAAAGATTGTGGACGGCGACAGTGAAATTTTCGTAAGGACAATGGGGAACGATATTGAAACAGCCTTTAATCAACTGGGTGTTTTCATTGAATCCTACGATTACATCAGCGCACCTCTTTCAACGAAGCTTTCCAGCGAAATCATTCAGGAAATATTAATAAAACGTGCGGTTCCGGTTACTATCACTATCGATGGAAAAACAACTGAAGTAAAGACCTATTATGACACGGTGGGAGAAACAATAAAAAATAACGGAATTGTTCTGGGTCCGCTGGATAAAGTGGAGGGCTTAAATCTGGACTCTCCTATACAAATTGGAATGGATATTAAAATTGTCCGGGTGCGTGAAGAATTGCTGACAGAAACTGAGAAAATACCATATGCTATAGAAGAGATACCAAACGAGACAATGAACAAAGGAGAAAAGAAGGTTGTTCAGACCGGAGTGGAGGGAACTTTAGAAAAATATTATAAATTAACATATGAAGATGGCCGCATTGTATCCCGCGAATTTATGAATGAAGAGGTAATTACAGAGCCTGTTATAGAAATAGTTGAGTATGGGATTGTTCCAAACTTTGTAACCTCCCGTGGTGATCTTGTCAGATATTCAAAAGTTCTTGATATGCGGGCAACTGCTTATACTGCGTCTTTCGAGGATACCGGGAAACACCCCGATCATCCTGAATTCGGTATATGCTATACGGGTATGAGGGCAAGAGAAGGTATTATTGCAGTTGACCCAAAGGTGATTCCATTATATACAAGGGTTTATGTTGAAGTGTTGGGAGATACACCTGACTATGGTTTTGCAATTGCCGGGGATATAGGAAGTGCCATTAAAGGCGACCTGATTGATTTATATCTTGACACAACAGAGGCTGTTAAAAAATGGGGCGTGAAAAAAGTAAGAGTATATATTCTGAATGAACAGAATGATGACAGGTGGAAAGAAACCGACTATATCAAAGATTAGGCTTTAAATGATGTAAAAAATGAAATTACTTACGTACCGGAGCAGTTTTTTGTTCCGGTACAATTTTTCGGTAACATCCTTCAAGAGAAATTTCAGCACAGTTTTCTACGAGGTGAAGATTTAAGGAGAGTGCCTGATGATAAATACTAACGAAATTTTAAATAAATATGATTTACGCTTAACGAAAACACTGGGACAGAATTTTCTCACCGATGCCAATATAATACGTAAGATTATTGATGCAGGCGAATTATCGGAAGAAGATCTTATTATTGAAGTAGGGCCGGGGATAGGTGCATTAACAGTTTCTCTTGCTGAAAAAGCAGGAAAAGTGATTGCAATAGAAATAGACAAAAAATTAATTCCGGCACTGAAAGAAACCACAGCCCTGTTCAAAAATATAGACCTGATACACGCAGATGCTTTAAAAGTTGATATGGCTCAATTGATCAGAGGCTGGCACGGACGGGTAAAAGTTATTTCAAACCTGCCTTACTACGTAACAACTCCTATAGTGATGATGTTTTTAGAGGGGGATTATCCCATTGAGCGAATGGTTTTGATGGTGCAGAAGGAAGTGGCACAAAGAATGGTAGCGAGGCCAAAAACAAAGGATTACAGTGCTTTGTCAGTAGGAGTACAGGCAGCGGGTATACCCCAAATAATGTTTAATGTGTCACCGAATTGCTTTATTCCAAAACCCGAGGTTGATTCAACGGTTGTAAGAATCATACTTACAGATGAATACAGGAAGAAAATATCAGATTATGAAATATTTCATGAGTGTGTTAAAGCAGCATTTTCACAACGCAGAAAAACACTGATAAACTCCATGGGCAGTTCCCTGAGTTTAAATATTGATAAACAAACGATTAAAGATATCCTTAAAGAGCTTAATCTAAAGGAACAGACAAGGGGTGAAGAACTGTCGGTAGATCAGTTTATTTCACTTTCCAATCTGGTTACTGAAAGGATAAATTAAATATCAAATATAATTATTTTTAATTCATAGGTATGAAAGGCTAATCCATAAAATAAAGGTTTTGCGTTTTATTTTAATTTCCTCTGCATATATATTTATGAAGAAATATGACAGGGGGTATTTTAATGGATCGGCCAGGCTATTTCAGAAAATACATTATTTTTGAGCAGCTGGATTCGGGATTCGGTATACAGAGGTCACCAGACGGTTTTGCCCGCCTTGAAGGATATAGGGACGGAATTGCTCTGTCTCTGCAGATTAGATACCTTAAGGAGGGAGTTCAGCCTTACACGGTTATTTTAATATACGACAAAGATAAAGAAATTGGAGTTTTCCGAATTGGCACACTTCAGATTATCTCAAGGATTGGCAGTTTTAGAAAATTTATGGATTACGCTACAATAAAATCCCTGGATATTAAGCCCGAAAAAATTAAATATATTCTTATTGCATCGGAACACAAAGACAAGGTTTTGATACCGTTGGTAGGCTATTGCAAAAAAACAACAGGTTGGGATGAATCTATACGCCAGCGTCTTTTGCACAAAGAGAAGAAAATGGAAGCCAGGGAAGAGAAAAAAGAAAAAAAGGCTAAGAAAGAAAAGAAAAAAGCAGAGGATATACCAATAGCACAGCCTGAACACAAAGATGCTGAAGAAGTTTCTGAAAATCTGTCTGATAAAGTAGATGATATAAAACTTGAAAAAAAACTAAAAGAATCTTTCGAACCAATGGAACCATTTTCAAATCCCCGTCACGATTATTCCTGGTACAGAGTAAATGATATAGCAAAACTGAGCAATATCCTTTTTTTGTGTAACTTAACAATACCTTTGTTTGCGAACCCTAAAATCCTGGTGGGTTTATTCAAATACAGACACCTTTTGTGCGGATTCTATCGTTCGGATATTAATAATTTGAAATATTTTGTTCTGGGTATTCCCGCAAAGGACGAAACCGACGGGAAACCTTTTGAAAATATATGCCGCTGGGTACCTGTTCAGAATTCCGAATTCGGGGATATGACCGGTTACTGGCTTGTATATATAAGTTTAAGAGACGGGGAATTTGTAAGTTAAAATTCAAATTTAATGAATATTAACAAAGATATCAGGACAAATTACCATTGATACTGATATAGCAATGATTGACAGCCTTTTGCTTTGTGATATAATACTTATATAAATATGTGATGAAAAAATTTCATATTGATAATTTCATGTATGATTTTGGAAGCTCGTTTATTATGGGCAAATATGCCCTGACAATATATTCGAAATACATAAAAGGAGAGTAAAATCATGAAAAAGTATTTTGAAGTCAGCACAAAAACAATTGTCGCGACCGGGTTGGGTGCAGCAATTTTTACACTATTATTTATGTATGTTAAAATACCATCTCCTGTTCCGGAAACGAGTTTCCAAACAGCCTATGGTGTAAGCTCTTTCTTTGCAACTCTATTTGGGCCAATTGCCGGTGGCTTAATTGCCTTTATAGGACATGCCATCAGCGACGCTGTTCAATATGGTTCGCCGTGGTGGAGTTGGGTTATAGCAAGTGGTGTTGCCAGCTTTATCTTTGGTTTTGCGTACAAAAACACAAAGGTTGAAGAAGGGGAATTTAAAGGAAAAGATATTTTAACATTTAACATTATTCAAATTATTGGTAACGTTATTGCATGGCTTGTTGTAGCTCCCATACTGGATATTGTTATATACCGTGAACCTGTAAATCTGGTTTTTACACAGGGCGCTATTGCAGCAGTAATGAATTCAATTAGTGCGGGTGTTCTGGGAACACTGTTATTATTGGCATATTCCGCAACCCGTACAAAGAAGGGCAGCTTAACAAAAAAATAAATTAAAACATACTCCTTGCGAAGTTGGAGCTAAGAAATGAAAAAAAAACCTGTTATCGAATTTATAGACTATTCTTTTCAATACTTTACTCAAGCCGAGCCAACTTTACACGACATTAATTTAAAGATTTATCCAGGAGAAAAAATATTAATTGTTGGGCCTAGTGGTAGTGGAAAAAGTACACTAGGCCACTGCATTAATGGACTTATTCCTTTTGCTTATAAAGGCGAGATTAAAGGCACCTTAAAAATAAAAGATCTGATTGCAGAAGAACAGAATATATTTAAACTTTCCAAAATTGTTGGAACTGTTCTTCAGGACTCGGATGGTCAGTTTGTTGGCTTGACTGTTGGTGAAGATATTGCCTTTGCACTGGAAAACGACAATGTTCCTACTGAAAAGATTCATGAAATAGTTCAAAAAGTGTCTGTAATGGTAGGCATGGACAACCTTCTGAATTCATCGCCCTATGAGCTTTCGGGCGGGCAGAAACAAAGAACCTCACTGGCGGGTGTTATGGTTGACGAGGTGGATGTGCTTTTATTTGACGAACCCCTGGCAAACCTTGATCCTGCTACAGGGAAAACAGCGATAGAGATTATCGAAGACATTCACAAAAAAACAAACAAAACAATTATAATTATTGAACACCGCCTTGAGGATGTCCTGCACCGTAGCGTGGACCGAATTATTGTGATGAATGACGGGCGCATTATTGCAGATATGTCTCCTGACGAGCTGGTATCGTCATCTTTATTATTTGAAATTGGTATCCGCGAACCTCTATACATTACTGCATTAAAATATGCAGGTGTCAATGTTCACAGGGATATGTTTCCAAGCCATCTTGATACGTTGAAAATGGATACTGTAACAGAACCTTTACAATCCTGGTACAGATCTATTGAAAGACCTGAAAAGGAAGAAACAAAGCCTGCAATTCTGACAGTGGAGAATCTGAACTTTTCCTATGATGGAAAACGAATGATATTGAATAATGTGAGTTTTAATGTTAAGGAAGGTGAAATGATTTCCATTGTAGGTAAGAATGGGGCGGGCAAATCAACTCTCGCTAAAGTATTATGTGGTTTTGAGAAACAGGATTCGGGAAGCATTTATTATTATTCTGAGGATATAGAGGATAGAAGCATCAAGGAAAGAGCAGAAATAATCGGGTTTGTGATGCAGAATCCGAACCAGATGATTTCAAAAGCAATGATATACGATGAGGTTGCTTTGGGGCTGAGGCTTCGAAATGTACCCGAAGAAGAAATAAAACCCCGCGTAGAAAAGGTGCTGGAAATTTGCGGACTGTCACCATTTATCGACTGGCCAATATCGGCTTTAAGCTATGGTCAGAAAAAAAGAGTTACAATTGCTTCAATTTTAGTGCTGGAACCTAAGATAATCATCCTGGACGAGCCTACTGCAGGGCAGGATTATTATCACTATACCGAAATTATGAAGTTTCTTGAGAACATTAATAAAATGGGTGTTACTATTATTATGATAACCCATGACATGCATCTTATGTTGGAATACACACCCAGGGCTATTGTTCTGGCTGACGGGAAAGTTCTGGCAGATACAAGTGCGTCGGTTGTATTAACCGATCCGGAATTAATAGAAGAGGCAAATTTAAAAGAAACATCACTTTACTTTCTTGCAGAAAAAGCAAATATTGATGATAGGACTTCTTTTGTACAAAGCTTTATTGATTACGAAAGGGAGCTAAGAGAAAACAATGAAACTTAAGCTTTTTACCTATAATGTTATAGACACACCAATCCACAGGCTGTCCGGCCTTACAAAGCTTATTTGCTTTTTACTGCTCACTTTTGCAGTGATGTACTCTTATGATATTCGTTTTATACTTGCTGTAATGGTATTTTCATTTATTATTTTAAGAGTATCTAAAATAAAGTTTTCACAAATTAAGATAATGATAATTTACGTAGCTATTTTTCTTGTTACTAATTTTATTTTAACATTTTTATTCTCTCCCGAATATGGTGTTGAAATTTATGGTACCAGGCATGATATACTGAAAGTTTTTGGCCGATATAACCTGACGTTGGAACAACTGTTATATCAGACTACGAAGGTTTTTAAATACGGTTCGGTTATTCCCTTCGGGATTATATTTTTATTAACTACCGATCCAAGCGAGTTTGCTGCATCATTGAACGGGGTAGGTGTTCCCTATAAAGTGGCCTATGCGGTTTCATTGACGCTGCGTTATTTCCCTGACATACAAAGGGATTATCAGAATATCAGCCAGGCCCAGCAGGCAAGAGGCCTTGAAATGTCTAAGAAAGCTAAATTTATGAACCGTTTTAAAAATGCGTTGCTGATTATTGTCCCTTTAATTTTTTCAACCCTTGAACGGATAGAATACATCAGTAATGCAATGGATTTAAGGGGTTTTGGGAAATTAAAAAGCAGGACATGGTATAGTAAAAAGAGTATGTCACGTGGTGACTATATTGCGATTTCGGTGTCATTATTTGTGTTTGCCGTATCTGTTTTAATCTCTGTGTTTATAAACAAGAGCAGATTTTTTAATCCTTTTGTTTAGTATATATAAATTAATCTATTTCTTTATGACAAAGGAGACTGTTACTATGAAACCAATCCTTGTATTTCAAACAGACTTTACTTATAAAGAAGGAGCGGTTTGCGCAATGTACGGTGTTGTAAAAAGTGTGAACCGTGAACTGGAAATTATAGATGGTACCCACGAAATACCTAAATATGACACGTGGAGTGCTTCATACAGACTATACCAGACCATGAAATTCTGGCCCGAAGGTACTATTTTTGTATCTGTAGTCGATCCGGGGGTGGGAACAAATCGTAAGGCGGCAGTTGCAAAAACCTGTGATGGATACTATATTGTGTCCCCCGATAATGGTTCGTTAACCCACATTAAGAAAAAGATTGGAATTTCTGAAATAAGAGAAATTGATGAAACAATTAACCGGCTTAAGGGAAAGGGAACAGAGAATGTCAGCATTTTTCACGGACGGGACCTTTTTGCATACTGTGCGGCAAGACTTGCCAGTGGCATCATATCCTTCGAGGAGGTTGGTCCTTCATACAGTGTGGATGAAGTTGTTGAGCACCCTATCTTATCACCCGAAATTAAGCCCAATTATGCAAAAGGCATCTTTGAAATTAACGATCCTAACTTTGGAAACCTTTGGACAAATATACCCACCAATGAATTTATAAAAGCCGGTTTTAATTATGGCGACCATATCCATGTAACTGTTAAACACAACGGGGAAGAAAAATTCTCTGACAGAGTCCTATTTGAAAGATCATTTGGATTTGCGAAAAAAGGGGATGCAATTGTTTATAATAATGAACTTATGAATATTGCAATGGCTGTAAATCAGGGCAGTTTCTTAGAAATTTATAACCTGTACCATGGTCCTGAATGGGAGGTTGAGTTTACAAAGTAAAGTTTCCGGGCCTGCTAATTTAACTTATCCTGCTATTAAAATAAAAATCTTATGTTAATCTGGGAAGTGGTTTTATGAAAAAAATACTGGTATTTCAGAGTGATTTTGGTTTATTGGATGGTGCTGTTGCTGCAATGTACGGTGTTGCTCTTGAAGTTGACATAGACCTTAAAATTTACGATCTGACGCATGATATAACACCTTATAATACCTGGGAAGCTTCATACAGGCTATTTCAGGCTGCTACTTACTGGCCTGAAGGTACTGTTTTTGTTTCGGTTGTGGATCCCGGTGTCGGAACAGACAGAAAGAGTTTAGTTGCGCTGACAAAAAAGGGGCATTTCATTGTAACTCCTGACAACGGTACATTAACACATATAAAAAACTACGTTGGAATAACAGAGGTTCGTGAAATAGAAGAGTCCCGGCATAGACGGGCAGATTCGCAGTATTCCTACACATTTCATGGAAGGGATGTGTATGCGTTCACAGGTGCGAAACTGGCCTCGGGAAAGATTCGGTTTGAAGAGACTGGAGAGAAACTCTGTGTTGATGATATTATAGAACTGGAGCTAAGCGAGGTTACAATAACAGAGAATAGTATAAAAGGCTGCATCGACATTCTGGATGTAAGGTTCGGAAGCCTGTGGACCAATATTAAACGAGAAGATTTTGCAAAGATTGGGTTCAAGTATGGTGACAGAATTGAAGTTATTATTAAAAACGGACCAACACTTGTATATAATAACAGGGTTACTTATGGAAAATCCTTTGGAGATGTGTATGTAAGTGAACCGGTAATATATGTGAACTCCCTTTACAGAATGGCCCTGGCCATTAACCAGGGGAATTTTGCAAAAGCATACAGTATTGGTACGGGCAGGCACTGGACCATAGAATTTAAGAAAGTTGATTAATAATAAATTTTTAACCCAGTCATACATTTCTGTACATAATTGTACGATATATAGTATACAATGCTTTATAAAAATGCTATGATTTTCTAAGAGAAACTTCATGGAGAAGCTTACTACATTGAAATTTGGAACAACATCAGGTAAAATGTATTTCTAAATTACAGATTTAAACGCTTTGATTTTGATATAGGGTTTTTATCCGGGTAGAGGGGCTGTTAAAATGTCTGAGCTGGCTAAAATTTTTGGTTCACAGGTTTTTAATGATTCGATAATGCGTGAAAAGCTACCAACAGCTACATATAACGCATTGAGGAATATTATTGACAATAATTTGACGTTGGATCCGAACCTGGCAGAGGTTGTAGCAAGTGCCATGAAAGAATGGGCCATCGAGCGTGGAGCTACACATTACTGCCACTGGTTTCAGCCCATGACCGGAATGACCGCTGAAAAGCACGATTCATTCATTTCAACATCAAAAGACGGAAAAATTATAATGGAGTTTTCAGGAAAGGAATTAATAAAGGGTGAATCGGACGCGTCGTCATTCCCAAATGGCGGGATCCGTGCTACTTTTGAAGCCCGCGGGTATACAGCGTGGGACTTTACTTCGCCTGCCTTTGTAAAGGATAAAACTCTTTATATACCAACTGCTTTTTGCTCATACAGCGGTGAAGCACTGGATAAGAAAACACCCCTGTTAAGGTCAATGGATGCATTGAACAGACAGGGTCTTCGTGTATTACGTGCCCTTGGCAACAAAACTGCCAGAAAGGTTATATCATATGTAGGTGCGGAACAGGAATATTTTCTTGTTGACAGAGAACTGTTCATGAAAAGAAAGGATCTTATATTTACAGGGCGTACCCTTTTCGGTGCAAGGCCTCCAAAGGGGCAGGAAATGGGAGATCAGTATTATGCCTCGATTAAAACAAGGGTTTTAAACTTTATGCAGGATTTAGATGTAGAATTATGGAAACTCGGAATTCCGGGCAAAACACGGCACAACGAAGCTGCACCTGCACAGCATGAGATCGCCCCGATATATAATATTGTGAATGTTGCAGCCGATCAGAATCAGCTGATGATGGAGACCATGAGGAAAGTTGCTGCAAGACATGGACTGGCTTGTTTATTACATGAAAAACCTTTTGCAGGTGTAAATGGATCTGGTAAGCATAATAACTGGTCTATTGGTACCGATGAAGGTGTCAATCTGCTTGATCCTGGCCCCGAACCTCATAAGAATACCTTGTTCCTGCTAATTTTAGCTGCCATTATTAGGGCTGTTGATGTGTATGCTGATGTTATAAGAAGCTCGGTTGCAAATGCAGGCAACGACTACCGGCTTGGTGCCCATGAGGCTCCTCCTGCTATTGTTTCCATTTTCTTGGGGGACCAATTAACCGATATTATTGAGCAAATTGAAAAGGAAGGCGAAGCGACAAAATCAATTTGCTCTACTAAGCTGGAGATGGGTGCATCTGCACTTCCTGTGTTTGCAAAGGACATTACCGACAGAAACAGAACATCGCCCTTTGCCTTTACCGGAAACAAGTTTGAATTCAGGATGGTTGGTTCATCTACGTCTATATCAGGTCCTAACTTTATTATTAATACCGCAATTGCAGACATTCTTTCTGAAGTTGCAGACAGGCTTGAGGCAGCTGAGAATAAGGAAGAAGAGGCAAAGAAGATTACACGGGAGTTTATCCGCAATCATAAACGGATTATTTTTAACGGAGATAATTACTCGGAAGAATGGATAAGGGAAGCTGAAAGAAGAGGCCTGTCCAATATTAATAACTTTGTTGATGCGAAGAAAACACTCCTTCAGGAAAAGAACATAAAAATGTTCTCAAGAATGGGTGTTTTATCCGAAAAGGAAAGCCATTCACGATATGAAATTTTAATGGAGAATTATAACAAAACCATTAAAATAGAAGCACTCACGGCTATTGAAATGGTGGAACGGGATATTCTTCCTGCGGTGCACCGATACATAACAGAAATAGCAACCTGCATTAACCAGGTTAGGGAAACGGGAGTTCATACTATTTTAGAAAATCAGGAGAAACTATTAAAAGATATATCAAGACTGGTCGTATCAGCATATGAAAAGGTAGCGATGCTTAAGGAAGCGGTAAAGGAAGCTTCTGCAATTGATGATGTGTCCTCTCAGGGAGTTGCATACAGAGATAAGGTTATTCCTGTAATGCACAGTTTACGGGATGATATTGACAGCCTCGAGACCATGGTTGCTTCAAAACATTGGCCTATACCGACTTATGGGGATATGCTTTTTGGATTGGAGTGAAGGTTGAGCTTCTGTCTGAACTGGTTTGGTGATATCCCTTTAACTTTTTTAAATATCTTTGAGAATTGAAGCGGATCTTCATAGCCTACCGAACGGGAAATGTCACCTATAGTCAGGTCAGGATTCTGCATTAAATCTATCGCCCGCTCGATCCTGTAATTAATCAGAAATTCCTGCGGCGATATTTTCATAATCTTTTTAAAAATTACATACAGATAGCTTCTGTCCAAACCGATGATGGAAGCTATCTCGGATATGGATATCTTTCCTGAATAGTTCTTTGATATGAATTCGATCACTCTTTTTACATATTTCTCCTGATTCAAAAACTTAGTTTCATAGGAAGACGTTTTCTGGTTATTCTTTATCAGCAGGGACAGGAAAATGTATAAATGCCCAAGAAGCATAAGTTCTGAAGAAGTGTTCAGCCTTGCTTCGGATATCATGTTACCAAGGCAATCCTTAAGCTTATTATCGGTTTTATAGGTAAAAAAGGGTGACTCACGGTATATTCCGGCCTTGTTAAGGAAAGACTCTGCCTTAAGGCCCTGGAAGCCAACCCAGGAATAAGCCCACGGATTTTCCGAATCTGCGGCATATGTAACCAAGCAATTTGGGAATACCACGAAGCCATCGCCCTGAAATAGTTTCTTTTTTGTTTTTCCATCTAAAAATATCCCTGTGCCGCTCAATATGTAGTGGACTATAAAATGATCCCTGATTCCGGGGCCCCAGACATATCCTGATTTACATTCCTGTATACCACACCTGTATACATTCAGGTCGGTTTGATCTGACTGATTAAAGTAATATTTTTCTAACATGCTCCCTCATACAACAAAAAGACATATTACAAAAACATTGTACCATTTACATTTGGCTGCTGCAATAATACAATAAAGGTGTAATAATAACATATTTACAGGTTCACCATACATATAACAGGATTACTGCTGCAAATACTTTTATAAAAACGAAGGGAGAGTAATTATGGCTGAATTACGTTGGCATCCGTTTATCAAGGACTGGGTTATGATTGCATCTCACAGACAGAACAGGCCACAAATGCCCAAAGACTGGTGTCCTTTTTGTCCGGGCTCGGGGAATGTACCCGACTATGATGTATTGAAATACGATAATGACTTTCCTGCTTTAATGCAAAACCCTCCCGAACCCGACCCGGTAGGCAATGATTTTTTTAAAGTTGAAAAAGCCTATGGTAAGTGCGAGGTTATTCTGTATTCCCCTGAACATACTGTTACATTGCCTGAACTTACGGTCGAACATGTGGAAAAACTGGTAGAACTCTGGACACAGCGTTTTATTGAGCTTTCTAAAGATGAAAAAATAAAATACGTTTTTATTTTTGAAAACCGTGGCGAGGTGGTCGGTGTAACAATGCCGCATCCCCATGGCCAGATATATGGTTATTCTTTTATTCCAAAGAAAATAGAACTGGAATTAGAGGCTTCTAAAGAGCATTTTGAAGAACATAATGAATGCCTGATGTGCAGATTTTTAGAAGAAGAGAAGAAATTTGAGAAAAGGGTCATTTTTGAAAATGAAGACTTCTCGGTTGTATTACCCTTTTTTGTCGAGTATCCGTATGGTGTGTATATTATATCAAAGATCCACAAGCAAAATCTTGCTCAAATGAATGCAAGGGAGAGACGAAATCTTGCCAGAACCGTTCGTGACACTGTGGGAATGTTGGACTCTCTGTTCGATACACCCTTTCCGTATATGATGTGCATGCATCAAAATCCTGTGAACAGTAAAAACACGGAAGACTATTATCATTTCCATATTGAGTTTTTCCCGCCAATGCGCTCAAAAGAAAAACAGAAATTTAATGCGTCCAGTGAAACGGGCGTTTGGGCACATTGTAACCCGACAGCACCAGAGGAGAAGGCAGAGGAACTTAAAACAGCTTATCGGAAATTTGTTGAAAAAAGTGATTAAATAACAGGGGGTACAGGTTATGTTTAATTCACTGATTGAAACTTTTATTAATTATTTTGGTGGCAGCAGCGAGGGTATCAGGGTTTTTAAAGCGCCCGGCAGGGTTAATCTTATAGGGGAACACACAGATTATAATGGTGGTTTTGTTTTCCCTGCAGCCTTAACAATGTGCACAACAGTATTGGCAAGACCAAGAAGTGACAGGAAAATCAACCTTATCGCAACAGACTTGAAGCAGATGGTAAATGCAGATTTGGATAATTTGGATCAATACAAGAGTCTGAAATGGGGAAATTACCAGCTTGGTGTTGCAGATGAACTTCAAAAGGCCGGATATCCCCTTTGCGGTTGTGACTTGCTGTATGAAGACAAGGTACCGCTTGGAAGCGGGCTCTCATCATCAGCGGCGATTGAAATTGCCACTGCCCTGGCCCTGGTTAGCTTAGGATATACAGCAAATGGCACAGACAGGGAAATAGACATGACAGAACTTGCATTAATATCCCAAAAAGCAGAGCATAACTATGTTGGAGTAAAGTGTGGTATTATGGATCAGTTCGCTTCGGCAATGGGAAAAAAAGATATGGCCATATTCTTAGACTGCAGAGATCTGAGCTATGAGCTGGTTCCATTGAAAATGAATGATTATAAACTGATAATCTCCAATACAAATAAAAAAAGAAGCCTTGGTGAAGGAAAGTATAACGAGAGAAGAAGGGAATGTGAAGAAGGCGTTTCCATGCTTCAAAAGGCTTTACCAGGCATTACATACCTCAGGGAAGTATCTGTTCAGGATTTTTTGAAGCACGGGAATCTTCTTACTGATGAGGTAATTAAAAAACGCGTAAAACACGTTGTATATGAAAACGAGAGAGTTATTGAGTCGGTAACGGCACTGAAAAACAACGACCTTATCACATTTGGAAAACTGATGAACCAGTCCCATGATTCGCTTAGAGATTTGTATGAAACAACCGGAAAAGAGCTTGACACGTTAGTTGATGAGGCCAGAAAGATTGACGGAGTTCTGGGTTCGAGAATGACAGGGGCAGGCTTTGGAGGCTGTACTGTAAGCCTGGTTCATAATGACAGTATAGAAAAGTTCATCAAACAGGTTGGAGAAGAGTATAAAAAGAGAATAGGATATAGCCCAAGTTTTTATATTTCAGAAATAGGTGATGGAGGAAGAGAGGAGGTTTAACACAACATGGCGATATTAGTTCCCGGTGGTGCGGGTTATATAGGAAGTCATACCGTTGCAGAGCTTCTTGAAGCTGGCGAAGAAGTTGTGGTGGTTGATAATCTTATTAAAGGTCATAAGGATGCTGTATTAGGCGGTAAATTCTATCATGGAGATTTAAGGGATGGAGAATTTTTGGATAAAGTGTTTTCCGAAAATGATATAGAGGCTGTGATAGATTTTGCTGCTTTTTCCCTGGTGGGAGAAAGCGTTAATGAACCTCTTATGTACTATAACAATAACGTAACTGCAACGATGGTACTGCTTGAAAAAATGAAAGAATACGATGTACGCTACATTGTGTTTTCGTCAACAGCAGCTACATATGGAGAGCCTGAAAATATTCCCATTGTAGAAACAGATAAAACAGAACCAACCAACCCCTATGGTGAGACAAAGCTGGCCGTTGAAAAAATGCTGAAATGGTGTGATAAAGCCTATGGAATAAAATACACCTGTCTCAGGTATTTTAATGCTGCAGGGGCGCATGAAAGCGGTGAAATAGGAGAGGATCATACACCGGAAACCCATCTTATTCCCATTGTTCTTCAGGCTGCATTAGGGCAGAGAGAGAAAGTTTTTGTTTTTGGTGACGACTATGATACACCCGATGGTACATGTATCAGAGACTATATCCATGTGACTGATCTGGCAGATGCGCACATCCATGCTTTAAAGCGCCTTAGAAACGGGGGAGACAGCACTGTATATAACCTTGGAAATGGAATGGGTTTTTCAGTTAAGGAAGTAATTGAAACTGCAAGAAAGGTTACTGGGAAGCCAATCGCTGAAGAAATAGCAGACAGACGGCCGGGTGACCCTGCTGTACTTGTGGCTTCATCTGAGAAAATAAAAAAGGAGCTCAACTGGTCACCCAAATACATAAGCCTTGAGGCAATCATTGACTCGGCATGGAAATGGCATTCCACCCATCCTCATGGCTATAAAAAATAGCAGTTAGTGTAGATTGATTTATTACAGTATAAATCAATTGGGAAAGCAGAGATATTATGCAATGCCGTAAACAGTCGGTTATTGTGTGGGAGGCCTTTGTCCGCCCGGGCTGGGCAAGCCGAAACTAGCAAAAATGCCTGGCCACGGGTCCTGCTTCGGGTGTTTTGTCTTCTTGAGGAACAAAGCACCTGCCAGCACGCACGCTCCTTAGTATAAAATGCTTGATATGCCAAAAGTGTTGTGTTATAATAACAAACGGCACTTTTTTCAGAAGGGCATGTTCGTGCATATAGAATAGATAATTAGCTGCTAAGAGAGGTGAAAAGCATGAAAGAAGGAATACATCCAAATTACGGTAACGCGGTTGTCAGATGTGCTTGTGGTGCATCATTTGAAACAGGATCAACAAAAAAAGAACTTCGTGTAGAAATTTGCTCACAATGCCATCCATTTTTTACAGGCAAACAGAAATTTGTTGATACAGGTGGCCGTGTAGACAGATTCAAGAAGAAATATGGTTTGGAATAAAAAGATATGTTTTATCATAGTAATATGAGCCTGGTTAATCCAGGGTTTTACTTATAAAACAAGGCCGGGAAAAACCCGGTTTTTCTTTTGCGCTTTTATGGATTCAGTATGCTATAATTATCCTGTGTTCTATAAAAATTGAATGATTATCGGTGTTTTGAATGAAACTATGAATGACAATATTGTAAAGGGTGTTATATGTGAAGTTTTCGCTTAATAAACTCACATCATTGCTTCAAATCCTTCTTGGTGCAATGATTCTTGCTTTGTCGATGAATATTTTTCTTGTTCCTTTTAAAATTGCTCCAGGTGGTGTTTCGGGGATTGCAACAGTAATTTTCCATGTATCCGGCGAGAGAATTCCCGTTGGGGTTACCATGCTTGCCATGAACATTCCATTGTTTTTAGCGGGTATGAAAATAAAAGGCAGGAATTTTATTATAAAGTCAATAATAGGTGCGGTGTTTTTATCGGTAGTCATTGACCTGACCGAGCCCTTGATATCGCGGTTCCTGGAACTTGTTCTGGCAACACCTAGCTATAGTTCTGAGGACATATTACTGTTTGCATTGGCCGGAGGCTTTACTTCAGGTATCGGGCTTGGTTTTGTTTTTAAAGAAGGGGCTACCACGGGCGGTACCGATATGGCTGCATCTTTGTTAAATAAGGTTTTCCCATGGGTTCCTGTTGGAACATTACTGATAGTCTTCGACGGATTGGTTATTCTGCTGGCAACGATAGTTTTTAAAAGTTTCAGACTGGGCTTATATTCAGTTGTTGCACTGTTTATATCTGCACGTACACTCGACAGGTTTCTCGAGGGAATTAATTTTGCAAAATCACTGATGATTATTTCTCGGGAGTCTGAGAAGATTGCCCGGGCGTTAATGGAGAATATCGACAGAGGGGTCACCGGCTTGTATGGCAAAGGAATGTATACAGATAATCAATATATGATATTACTATGTGTAGTGAAAAAAGAAGAAATCCATAAAGTTAAAAATGAAGTTAAAAAAATTGATCCAAATGCTTTTGTATTGCTTACTGATGTCCGGGAAGTTCTGGGCGAAGGGTTTACTTCGCATCTGAAGAGCTAGAACGGATAAAACACCGTAAAGTTCTGTCCTGCCAAAATATAAAAAACTGGACGTACCTTTATTTTTAGGTTATACTTTTATTGGTTTATATATTCAGAATATATAAAAATATATTGCGAAACTAATCGTAATCAAATGCAACAATTTCAATAGAAAGGATTGTGTTTATGGAACAAAAAGAAATATTGTCTTTAAAAAGAACAGCTACAAACATTCGAAAAGGTATTTTAAAGGCAACCTGTTCCGCAGGCAGCGGTCATCCAGGGGGCTCTTTATCCATTACAGATATTATGACATATTTATATTTCAAAGAAATGAATATTGATCCAAAAGATCCCCAGAATCCTGACAGAGATCGGTTTATAATGTCAAAGGGTCACTGTGCGCCTGTGCTTTATTCAACTCTTGCAGAAAGAGGTTTCTTCCCCAAAGAAGATTTAATAACACTTAGAAAGACCAGTAGCTATCTTGAAGGCCATCCGAATATGAAAAGCACACCGGGTGTGGATATGTCTACCGGTTCTTTGGCACAGGGATTGTCCACAGCCATTGGAATGGCACTGGCTGGAAAAATAGATAATAAAAATTACCGCGTATTCGTTGGAATGGGTGACGGTGAACTTGAGGAAGGGCTTGTTTGGGAAGCTGCTATGGCAGCTGCGCACTATAAACTGGATAACCTTATTTGCTTTGTAGATTATAACGGACTGCAGATTGACGGTAAAATTACCGAGGTAATGAATCCCGAACCCATTGCAGATAAATTTATAGCTTTTGGCTGGTATGTTCAGTCAATTGATGCCCATGATTTCGAGCAGATTGAAAAGGCTGTTGAAAATGCAAAAAAACAAAAAGGGAAACCTAATATGATTGTTGCTCATTCCACTAAAGGAAAAGGTGTATCTTTTATGGAAAACCAGGCAGGTTGGCATGGTGTAGCTCCAAAACCTGATGAATGTGAAAGAGGTTTAGCAGAACTGGACGCGTATTTGGCGTCGCTGGATAAGGAAGAGCAGTAATCACAGTAATCTAAGTGAAATTTAATCTACAAAAAACGGAGGGTGAACAATTTATGGCAGGTAATATAGCGACTCGTGCAGCCTATGGTGAAGCTTTGGCTGAATTTGGAGCAGATGAAAGAATTGTTGTATTGGATGCAGACTTATCAAAGTCTACAAAAACTGATGTTTTTCAGAAAAAATATCCCGACAGACATTTTAATATGGGTATAGCTGAGGCAAATATGATGTGCACAGCAGCAGGTCTTGCAAGTTGCGGAAAAATAGTGTTCGCAAGTTCCTTTGCAATATTCGCCGCCGGAAGGGCCTTTGAAATGGTCAGAAACTCCATATGCTATCCCGAATTTAATGTAAAAATAGGTGCAACCCATGCAGGGATATCGGTTGGCGAAGACGGAGCATCCCATCAGATGATTGAAGACATTGCGTTAATGCGCTCCATTCCAAATATGTCGGTTATAAGTCCCTGTGATGCGGCAAGCGCGCGATTTGCAGTAAAAGCTGCAATAGAAAAGCAGGGGCCCGTATACTTAAGATTTGGAAGGCTTGCTGTTCCACAGATATATGACAAAAATGCAACCTTTGAATTTGGTAAAGGTGTACAGCTTAAAGAGGGCAGCGATGTAAGCATAATAGCAAACGGACTGATGGTTCAGTATGCCCTTGAGGCAGCTAAAATCCTTGAAGAGCAAAATATCAGCGCAAGAGTTATTGATATTCATACCATAAAGCCAATAGACAGGGATATCATTATTAAAGCCGCGAAAGAAACAGGCTGTATTGTTACTGCAGAAGAACATACAGTTGTAGGTGGTTTTGGAAGTGCTGTTGCTGAGGTTGTTTGCAGTGAATATCCGGTACCTGTAAAAATGGTAGGTATAGAAGACCAATTCGGTAAATCAGGTAATCCCTATGAACTGCTTGAATTGTACGGATTAACTGCGAAGAACATAGCAGCAAAGGCAATTGAAGCCATGCAAATGCTTTAAAGGAATCAGGGAGTCTAAGCTCTCAACATGGTAATACCAGGACTTTGCAGATATTGTGCAATGCAGGGAAATATTTATTTGTTTCCGGCATTGCACAATATTTTTTCAGAGGAAGCAGGAGAGAGTCCCTCACCTGCTTCCTTCTTGTCATATTGCAGTTAAAGGCGTTGTTGTTGAATTATGTCAATGATTATGTTATGATCTAACAGACCTTTTATCGCCTTTTACTAATAACAAATTAAGAAAACAGATTTCAGGAGATGTCAAGTGAATAAAATTTTAAAAATCATACAGGTTTTGGTAACTGTTATTTTAATTATTACAGCCATATTTTTCATACCCAAAATTAAAAGCCTTACTCCCGAGGAACTTTCTGAATTGATGCCAGATTCTGTTACACTTGCAGCTGTAGTACTTTTTATTTTGTTTTGCATTAAATCTTTAATTTTTGTTATTCCGATGATCTTACTTTACATATGTGCAGGATTAATACTTCCCCCTGCAATAGCAGTTGTTTTTACTATATTCTGCGTAACCGTTGAGATGACTATAGGATTCTTTACAGGAAAGAAGCTGGGCCATAACAGGGTTAAAAAAATAGCGGATGACAGTAAGTACGCCGGGAAATTATTCAACAAAATTAATGAAAATGTTTTTGTAAACAGTTTTTTATTAAGGCTGGTTCCTGTTTTTTCACTCGACATAGTCAGTATGATTTTTGGGGCAGCAGATGCAGATTATCCCGAATTTATTGCAGGTTCGGTACTTGGTATTATTCCCGGCCTGGTTCCTGTTGTTTTAGCTGGAAATTCAATAACAGACCCATTATCAAGGGGCTTTCTCATACCCTTTGCAGTCTTTTTAATCTTATCGGTGTCCTGTACCATTATATACTATATAAGAAGTAAGAAATTAAAGAATAACTGCTGTAAAAAAGAGGGTTTAAAAGATGAGGCATAAATACAGGGGTCTTTTAAGAATTATCGTAGTCGGGCTTATAAGCATTGCCCAACTGGTATTACTTGCTGTTCTTGTAATTTTACTGAGACAAAATTCTATATACCTTTATTTTACTCTTGAAGTAATAGGATTAATTGAAGTTCTTTTTCTTGCTAATAAAAACCAAAGCTCGGCATATACCATTGCATGGGTAATAGTTATTCTCATATTACCTGTATTTGGCATTGTGCTATATCTGATGTGGGGAAGAACACCTACCCACTCAAGAAAAAGCAAAAGAACACGGGAAATAGTATCTAAGGGTGTTAAGCATTTAAGCAGGGACAAAGACGTTAGAGAGGATATTGAAAAACAGTTCCCCGAAAGGAAAAGAATTGTCAGATACCTCGAGGAACAGGGGTTCCCGGTATATGAAAATACGGTGTGTAGTTATTATCCGTTAGGCGAATTCAAATTCAGACAAATGATCCATGATATGAAGCAGGCAAAACGTTTTATTTTCATTGAATATTTCATAATAAATGACGGAATTCTATGGAGCACTATATACGAGGTGCTTAAGGAAAAAGTTAAGGAAGGCGTGGAAGTAAGAGTTTTATACGACGATCTTGGGAGTATTATAACCGTTCCAAATCATTTTATTAAACAACTTGAGAATGATGGGATTAAGGTGACGGCATTTAATCCTGTACATAAATATGTGTCAAGATTTTATCTGAATTTCAGGAATCATCAAAAAATAGTGGTAATAGACGGAAACATTGGATATACCGGTGGTGCTAATCTGGCAGATGAATACGCAAACCTGTACGAAAAACACGGTCATTGGAAGGATACTGCAATAAGGCTTGAAGGCGAGGCTGTATGGAGCCTTACTGTAACATTTCTTCAAATATGGCAGTCTGAAAATCTTATTGAAGAGGATTATTCAAAATACAGGCCTACGACAGAAATTAAAGGGGATGGGTTTTATCAGCCTTTTAGCGACAGCCCAATATCCAATAAAAATGTTGCTGAGATAATGTACCGCCAAATAATATCGTCTGCAAGAAAGTATGTGTACATAACTACTCCATACCTGGTTATTGATGATACAATGATAAATGAATTATGCCTTGCAGCATTAACAGGAACCGATGTAAGGATTATCACACCGAAGGTATATGACAAATGGTATGTATACATGGTAACATGCTCAAATTACAAAAGGCTTTTGGAAGCAGGTGTGCGAATTTTTGAATATACCCCGGGATACATGCACGCAAAGACAATTATAAGCGACGATGATAATGCGATAGTAGGCAGTATTAATATGGACTACAGAAGTTTCTACCTGCATTTTGAAAATGGTGTATGGATATGCGGTTCATCTGTAATTCAGGATATAAAGGAAGATATTTTAAAAACAATGGATCAATGTGAAGAAATAATACTTGAAGAATGGAACAAAAGGCCCTGGTACAAAAAAGCAAGTGAACTGTTTTTCAGAATATTTGCCCCGCTGTTGTAACAGACGTTTCTGAGACAGTACATATATTTTTAATAGATTTACAAAAAAACCAGTGACAGGAATAAATGTGGATAGGTGAAATAATGATTGAGATCAAAGGGAAATATAATACTGCTAAAGTATTTACTGAGAATATAGACAGTGGAGCAATAGAACAAATCATGGAGTTGTGCGATCAGGAATTTGTTAAGGACAGCATAATCAGGATTATGCCTGATGCCCATGCCGGTATCGGGTGTACCATTGGAACAACCATGACAATATCTGATAAGGTTGTGCCAAACCTGGTTGGTGTAGATATAGGCTGTGGTATGGAAACCATAAAACTGAAACAGAAGCAAGTAGACTTTGAAAAACTGGATAGGATTATACATAAATATATCCCTTCAGGGTTTGATATAAGGGAAAAACAGCATAAATATGTTGAATACACAGCCCTTGACAATCTGGCCTGCAAAAAGCATGTTAACCTTGAAAGGGCAAGGCTGAGCATTGGGACTTTAGGAGGTGGAAACCACTTTATAGAAGTCAACAAGGACAAAAACCAAACTTTATACCTGGTTGTCCATTCCGGAAGCAGGCACCTGGGAAAGCAGGTTGCAGAATACTATCAGAAACTTGCCTATAAGGAACTTGCCAATTCCAAAGCTGTTAAAATCAGTAAGCATTTAGCTTATGTACAGGGAGAAAGCTACAGCAATTATCTGAATGACATGAAAATAGTCCAGCAGTATGCTGTGTATAACCGCAAGGCTATTGTCGATGAGATTATAAACAGAATGGGTCTGGAAATAGAAGAACAGTTTACAACCATACACAACTATATTGATTTAGACAGTATGATTTTAAGAAAGGGTGCCATATCTGCAAAAAAAGGCGAAAGAGTGTTAATACCTATAAACATGAGGGACGGAAGTTTAATCTGCATTGGGAAAGGCAATAAAGACTGGAACTTTTCCGCACCGCATGGGGCCGGAAGGCTGATGAGCAGAAGAAAAGCAAAGGAAACCATCAGTTTGGAAGAGTTTAAAAGAACAATGGAAGGGATATATACCACCACTGTTAACAGGGCAACCCTGGATGAATGTGCCCTTGCTTATAAGCCAATGGATGAGATTATTAATAATATTCAGGATACAGTTGAAATAGTTGATATAATAAAGCCGGTTTACAACTTTAAAGCCGCTGAGTAGCTGATATGCATGCATAATAGAACCCGACCAAAACGAATCAATACTTGCATAAAATACAAGAATTATTTACAGTATAGCAAATAAAAACAATATTATGCCAGTTTATAGATAAAAACAATATAATAGGTTATAATCTTTAAGTAAGGAGATAAAATAGCAATTTATTCTTTGTAAGTAAGGAGAGATTGTTTTGTGGTTTATTTATGCATTGCTTGCAGCAGTATTCGCTGCACTTACGTCCATACTTGCCAAGGTAGGTATTGAAGGGGTTAATTCCAATCTGGCTACTGCAATACGTACGGCAGTTGTTTTAGTTATGGCATGGGGCATTGTTTTCATTACAGGAGTTCAGAAAGAAATTACCGATATAACAAAAAGAAGCTGGATGTTCTTAGCCCTATCGGGTATTGCAACTGGCTTATCCTGGCTTTGTTACTATAAGGCGTTGCAAATTGGGGATGTTTCAAAGGTCGTCCCGGTAGATAAGTTTAGCGTTGTTATAACTATGGTACTTGCCTTTTTAGTGCTACGTGAGGCACCAACCACTAATACAGTTATAGGCGGTATATTTATAACAATTGGTACTTTTATATTAATTTTAAGATGATAAGTTATATCTATACTCAAGGTTAGCCTCTCCCAGCTTCTTATATACTGTCTTAAGACCGCACCGCTTATTGCAGGTTTATAAATTCTTTAATTGACGGAGTCCATTTTGCTTTCATTCCAATGCTTCAAATGCTTCCCGAATATCCGCACAAGGGAACAGGAACCCGTTTTTTTATTACATGTATTGATTTGATCTGCAACATTCAAATGCGGGTTTCTATGAGCAATTTCTAAATGCTGAAATCACATGGCATGGTTTTTCCTGAGTATATTAAAAAAGCATGGGGATGGTTTTGTGCATTCCCGATGGAGGTGCGTATATGGAACCAAAATGGCTTAGTTGGGCTAAACAGCTACAATCAATAGCCCAGGCCGGATTAGCATATTCAAAAGATAAGTATGATATTGAAAGATTTCAACAGATTAGAGATTTATCAGCAGAGATACTGAATGAATACACAGGGATTTGCAAAGAGAAAATAAAGAACCTGTTTTGCAATGAAACCGGATACCAAACACCTAAAGTAGATATAAGGGGTGTTGTCTTTAAAGATGATAAAATACTGTTAGTTAAAGAAAGCATTGATGACCGCTGGTCAATCCCGGGTGGATGGGCAGAAGTTAATTTATCGGTAAAAGAAAACATTGTAAAGGAGCTTAAAGAAGAAACAGGATTAAATGTTGTGCCAAAGAGATTAATAGCAGTATTGGATAGAAGTAAACATAATCATCCTGTCTCTCCTTACGGAATATATAAGATTTTTGTGCTGTGTGACTTAATAAATGGAGAGTTTGAAAAAAATATAGAAACCGAAGACAGTGGCTTTTTTGCATTGTCAGAATTACCTCCGTTGTCTATGGACAGGGTTACAAAAGAACAAATTGCCATGTGCTTTGAAGCCCAATTTAGCGACGGCTTTGAAACAGTATTTGACTAAATATTCTATAAAGTTATTTGATGGAAATGTTGTTATGAAAAACTGGATTTTTGCAGGATTTATGATATAATATAAAAGAATATGGTACATATTACAAATAAAGTATGAGATAATCAATTAATAAATTAAATGGGGGATTAAAATGGAGGAACCGAAAATCATAATAAACACAACTATGACAAAGGACGACTACAGGAATTTTCTGTACATTGCAACCTTCAGGAGAAATAAGATTGTGATTCCCATGCTTTTTTTAATTGCTCTGTTTGGAAGTATGATTATCAGTTTTGATAACGGTCAGTTCAGCCTGACAAGATTCATGACAAGTTTGCTTTTTTTATCCGTACTGTCAATTACCGTTGTTATATTTAAAGTTGAAAGAAAAAATGCACAACGGGTGAAAACAGATAAAACAGGTACTTTTGACAGCATTAATACCTTGAAATTCTATGATGACAGGATAGTTATGGAGAATGAGGCACTTAAATCAACAGCGGAGTTAAAATATGATCAATTCTTCGCAGTAATGGAGAGTAAAGACTACTTTATCTTTTATTTTACAGTAAACCAGGCTTCATTGGTAAGAAAAAAAGATATCGATAATGCTAATGCTTTCAAGGAGTTTATCGTTGATAAATTTAAAGGCAAATATAAAAACATATAACAAACTTTGGTAAAACGTTGATTCTGCGGGGGTTTTCATTTTGAGAAGGGGAGATTGCTTATCATAGTTTATAGATTTAATATAATAGAACGGGGTTTCTGCCGTGGAAGGGAATATAAATTTGCGGGGTTCTGCTGTGTGGCAAAAACCCAGCGTATTAAGAAGCTAAAGCAAAAATGAATCAATCGATTTAAATCATGAAGAATCATATAGTGAAAATCTTATTGGATAATAAACCTTCAATCTATCTATTTGGTTCGGTTGTACTTGATGACTTCAAAATTGGATGGAGTGATATAGATATACTATGCTTAACTAAATTAGAGATTACTGATGTACAAGCGAACCGATTACTTAACCTGAGACAAGTACTTTTGACGGAATATAAAAATACATATTTTAGTTTATTTGAAGGTGGTTTTCTATCACTTAATGGATTTATAAATGGTAATAACGATACTGTTGTTTATTGGGGTACAAGTGGACAAAGGATAACAGATAAATATTATTTTCCTCCTTTTTCTATGATGGAACTTCTGGAGAGTGGACGATTATTGTATGGGGATGAGGTAAGAGATAAATTTAACTATCCAACAAAGGACAGTATTATAAGAGCAGTTATAAATCATTATGAAACCATAAGAAAATACGCTATTACAACTGATAGAAACATATATTCAGCAGGCTGGCTTTTAGATATAGCGAGATGCATTTATACGCTCAGAACAGGTAAAATAATTGCTAAAACTAAAGCAGGGAAATGGGCATTAGATAACAATTTAGTTCCGGATGTTGAAATTATGGAAAAGGTCATACGCATAAGAGATGAACCTGATAAATACAAAAATAATAATGAGGTTATGAAATGGTTAGGAACACTTGGGGAATACATTCAGAGATTCGCTGATGTGTTAGAGAAAGAGATATTAATAGCATATTCTTAATGTACATCATTTATACCATTTGTGTTTTCAGAAAAAAATGGTATTGAAATGACATGAAGAACGGCAACACATCCTTTATATACCGGCAAAGCGCATTCAGCAGCTGTAGTATTTGAATAAATATTTGCATCATGTATTAAATATATAATTTATACATGCCATTAAATATAATCGTATATTTAAAGAGAGGATATGGTATGATGATGTATTATTTAGATCTAACAGGCCATAATGAAAAAAGTATAACCCCTCTGTCAGAAAAATTTCGCGGAAAAGATCCGGAAGGAAATGAAATTTCATTCACAAACTATTACATGGAGCTTAATGGCAGGCCTTTTTTTGGAATAAGCGGGGAATGTCATTATTCAAGAGTGCATCAGAATCAATGGGAAGACACCATTCTAAAAATGAAAATGGGCGGGATTAATATTGTCTCCACATATTGCTTCTGGATTCATCACGAGGAGGAAGAAGGGGTATTCAATTTTGAAGGACGCAGGAATGTACGTAAATTCATTCAATTGTGTCATAAGCATGGAATGTATGTAATTGTGCGAATTGGACCTTTCTGTCACGGCGAGGTAAGAAACGGAGGTTTGCCCGACTGGCTATATGGCAAGCCTTTTGAAGTAAGAAGCCTGGATTCCGGTTTTCTTTATTACACCAGGCGAATATACAGAAAATATGCAGAGCAGTTTGGAGGACTGTACTTCAAGGATGGAGGTCCTATTATAGCGGCACAGATTGATAATGAATATATGCATTCCGCCGCGCCCTGGGAAATGACCACCGGTGTTTCCAATGAATGGGTTCCCGCAGGCCGGGACGGGAATGAGTATATGGTTAAATTGATGCAAATTGCTCAGGAGGAAGGGATCATAACTCCCTTTTATACCTGTACTGCATGGGGAGGGGCAGCCACACCAGCAGACGAAATGCTTCCGTTGTGGGGCGGGTATGCATACTGGCCGTGGATATTCTATAACTATGAAGGGGAACACCCTGCAACACCGGAGTATATATACAGGGACAATCACAACAATAACGTGCCCAAAACATATAATTTTGAACCCTCATATCTTCCGGAAAGTTTTCCTTATGCCTGCTGCGAGATGGGAGGCGGGATGACCTGTTTTTATGACTACAGGTTTCAGCTTCCTTATGAAAGTGTAGATGCCATGGCGAACATTAAGCTGGCAGGGGGCTGCAATTTTCTGGGTTATTATATGTTCCGGGGAGGAAGCAATCCGAAAGGCAGTAAACTTCCCTATTTAAATGAGCATCAATGCCCCAAAATATCCTATGACTATCAGGCGCCTGTTGGAGAGTTTGGACAGCTTCGGCCCAGTTATTTCAGACTGAAGGCACTGCATATTTTTCTTAGAAATTTTGCAGACAGTTTTTGTCTTACAACAACCAAACTGCCTGAGGGTTCGCAGGATATACAGCCCGAAGACACGGATACCTTAAGGTTTGCGGTACGGACTGACCGAAGAAGCGGTTATTTGTTTTTAAATAACTTTCAGGATCATGTTGAATGTAAGGCTAAGAAAAATGAAAAGATAATTCTGAAGTTGCCTGACAGGACTATTGAAATACCCGGTATTTCAATAGCTGCCCGGGAAGAAGCAATATTGCCCTTTAATATGGACACAGAAGGATACAGGCTGGTATACGCAAAGGCTCAGCTCCTTTCTGTCATCAGGGATGGCCGATTGCCCGTTTACATCTTCTTTATTCCGGAAGGGATGGTTCCTGAATATGTATGGGATGGAGCGGGAATAGAAAGCATTAACGGCGAAAAAGTTCTGGAAGAACAAATATCAATTAAGCCCGATGCGGAAAAGATGTCTTCTTATGTTATTCATGGAGAACATGGAGATGTGAAAATAGTGACCCTGACGAGAAAACAGAGCCTTATGTATTACGAAATCGATATTAGCGGGCAGAAAACCGCTGTTCTGTGCAATAGCCCCGTTACCTATGATGGTTTCCGGATCCGCGTAGAAAACAGAAGCCAGGATAACGAAAGGGTAAGATTACTTATGTATCCCGCACATAATTTAAAGCGTGTGGATTCAGACGATACCTGCAGGGAAGTGGAAGAAGGAATATGGAAAGGTGTAGAGATTGAATGGCCTGAAGAAAAAGAACGGATTCAGACTTTACCGGTAAAGAGAATAGGAACATTCAGATATGAAACCGAAATACCCGAAACATATGATGATTGTAAGGAAGCTTTATTACAAATTGAGTATATAGGCGATATAGGCAATGCCTTTGTAGATGGGGAACTGATTTCAGATAATTTTTATAATGGATCAGTATGGGAAATAGGCCTGAAAAATGCCTGGCATCCGGATACGGGCAGAAAAATAACATTTGTTATAAATCCTCTAAAAGAGAATGTAAAAATAGACGTATCTTCCACGATGGCAGGAAGAGCCGAGAAAAGCGAGGGCATGACGGCAGTAATAAAAAGCATCAGAATTAAGCCTGTATATGAAGCAATTTTTGAAATAGATAAATGAAGATATGTAATACGGTAACCGGTACCACTGAAAAAATAAAAGAGACCGGCTGCCGGAAGCTGCTCTTTTGTAACGGGACTGTCAGACAGGATATACAAATAAAGACCTGTCCGGCAGTTTTTTTATAAGATCTTCAGAAGCCATATCCGGTGCTGATAACCTGATTATTCGGACATAATGACAGTAAATTGATTGTTGTAGTTTATAAATACTACATTATAATGGAAAGTAAGAAAATTTATTGGGATTAGCGAATGTGTCATGCAGAGAAAATCAAAACAGATCGGGAGCTAAATTATGAAAATACAGTTCTACAGTTTAGGCGAGATAAGTAATGAACGACTGGATTTTGCAGTTATATGCACTTACTATAAAGACAAATGGGTCTTTGTCAGGCATAAGGACAGAAGCACCTGGGAAATACCTGGGGGACACAGGGAAGAAAACGAGGATATCAATATAACTGCTTCGAGGGAGCTGTTTGAAGAAACAGGCGCGAGAAAATACAAAATCGAACCCGTATGCGACTACTCTGTTACCATGGAAGACAGAACTACGTTTGGCAGGTTGTTTTATGCAGAAGTTACCGAAATCGGGCACATACCTGACAGTGAAATAGGCGAATTAAGGTTTTCGGACACTATGCCGGATAATCTTACCTATGCGGATATACAACCGCATCTTTATGCGAAAGTACTGAAATATTTGGAGGAAGAAAAAGGTGATTGCAATGTTCAGGAAAAGCTTGTATAAATGGCCTGTTACATTGATTATCGCAATGTTGGCTGCAGGAGCTGTATGGCTTATTTTGCCGAACCTCGTTACAGACACAGGTCCGAAAAGATGAAGCCCGATCTGACATGAGTCAAATAAATAGCGAAACAGACATAGCAACAATGGAGATCATATTTAATTCAAGGGGACCTGACGGGGAAGAGATAAAACCCGTATACATCAAAGACAGTAAAATTATACAGGATATCCTGTCCATGATAGAAGAGGGTACACCGCTAAATGATGATGACATAATGGCTCTTATCGTAACGTTTAGGATTTCCTATGATTTTTTGGGCTTTTTTAATAAGATCTGCTCTCTTATGCTTTTGACGCCTGGCAAGTTGAGTGCGCCATATGTATTCTAAAAATGGATAACATACTAAAATGTTGACAAATATACAAATGATACATATAATGGATATATATGTATATCATATATCTTGTTGCATGCATGATTTAGGATAAAGATAGTATGCTTGTTTACAGATTACAAAATTTTTAGTAATAAATATGCAATTCTTCAATGAAGTGCCATGGCTTAAGTATACACCATTTTGCATGAATTGTAAATTATGGAAGGAGGGTATTTATGTTAAATTTGTAGGTTTTACTCTTTCATCAACTCCTAAACAATGGTCTCTAATATGTGATATTGGTAGCCTTATATATTAATTTAAATATAAAAATAAAATCAAATTTATTATATAAATTAATAATGATGGAGTGTGTTATGAAAAAGAGTCAAGTCCAAATTAGTGTGTAAATTACCTCGGTCATCAAACGGTAGCT
>ERZ773359.133-NODE-133-length-96072-cov-14.633575_pt1 | contig 96072 bp, 87 predicted proteins | sample MGYA00374955_ERZ773359 | MGnify/ENA primary metagenome ERZ773359 (study PRJEB29098, sample SAMN04486028) | biogas fermenter metagenome | study: EMG produced TPA metagenomics assembly of the Biogas fermentation microbial communities from Germany - Plant 4 DNA1... | reverse complement strand
TTGCTGTATTATTTTAACATATTATTCCCATTAATGCCAGTGAAAAATAAAAAAATTGAGCTATTTATCCCTACAGATGCATTTTAACAAAAAATTATTACAGTGCAGCAAAGCCCGGCAATTGCATAAATCAAAGGCAGAGCTCTTTGAATAGCCTGTAATGTTGTGAAATGGATAATATGCTCTCATTATACGGTTTAATGTTTCATTATACTCACGATTTTGGGGCTCCATATTAACAGCCTGTTGAATGTAAGAGCGCCCTTCCGAATACCAGCCTTTCTTCCACAGTATAATCCCTGAAAGATAATACCACTGGGCTGTTTTAGCCTCGGAGTCCGATAATATTGTTTCGGCCTGTTCCAGCCGCCCAAGCTGAATAAGCCGGCGGATCTGCTGATAAGTATTTATTTCCCCGCTGCCTGTCTGCTCTCCAGACAATTCATCTCTTAACCCCGGGCTTTCATCCATATTCTTACCTATCAGCACCAAATAGGCTTGTTCTACCTCCTGCAGCTTTTGCTGCGCCACTTCTTGCAGGACAGTATCGGCAAATCTGTCTGAACGATACCTCTTTATCATTTCAGTATAAGCTTTTGTTATCTCCTGGGAAGAAGCTCCAGGGTTAACTCCCAATATTTTATACGGATCCATTTTAACCCCCATTAAAAATACCGAGTTTTTTATCGTTAACCTAAATGTCAAGGAGTGGATATCATCGCCGGTTCATATCAAGTATGATTTTGCATCAACGCCCAAACCGCAATACTCACCCCGGTATACGGTATTTATGTTTTCATCCGCCTTTTCCGCTTGTACGCCTGGTATCTTTTTCTTCCTTCGTCAAAGGTTTTCTTTTCTTCATCCGTTTCTAATATTAACCTGGGCACCTCCACCGGACGGCAGTTTTCATCCAAGGCAACCATGGTAAAAAATGCTTTTAACGCAACAACAGGCGGCCGATCCGAACTCAAATCCTCTGCCTCAACTTGCACCAATATCTCCATGGAACTTCTGCCCACAAACACAAGCTGTCCTTTGCAGGTTACCAGCTGGCCTACGATGACGGGCTGATAAAACTCCAGCTCATCAACCCTGGCCGTCACCACATTGGTTCTGCAGTGTTTCCGCGCAACTACGTAAGCAGTATTATCCATCATCTTCATAATCTCGCCGCCGTGTATGTTACCGGCCGGATTGGCCTGTTCGGGCAGCACAATCTGGGACATGATGGTTTTGGAATATGATACGGTTTTCGCTTCCATAAGATCACCCCTGGCTAATTCAACAAGGATTCCGGCGTATTCCCTATCAGCTTTGCTTAGTGAACATTATATCATATTCTTACCAATTCATCTTTAACTATATGGGACACCGGATCTTTTTTATTGTATAATCCCGTGAAATATAAACGGGAAACATCATTCACCCGGCAGGGCACAACTTTATTTGACAGGTAAGCATAGATAGAATCATACCAAACAGATTGACACGTCTTATATTTTAATGTATCTTTCTTATAAACAGAATATCCTTAAATCAAAAATGTCTTATAAAAATAATGTAAATTTTGAATATGGTTAATACAAAACAAAGGAGAAATTTATGATAAGGATAGAATGGCTTGAAGGTACTGATGATTTGACAGACGCCTACAGAGTACGTTTTCAGGTATTCGTAAAAGAGCAAAACGTTCCCGAACATATTGAAATAGACGACATAGACAGAATTGCTCAGCATATAGTTGCATACCGGAATAATGCTCCTATTGGCACGGGAAGATTGTTTGTGCAGGATGGCAGATATTATCTCGGCAGAATTGCAGTACTTCCAGAATACAGAAAACAAAATACAGGAGCTCTAATAGTCAAATCCTTGCTCAAAAAGGCTTTTGACAGCGGCGCCGATGAAGTGCATATACATGCACAGATTTCAGTCCGGGGTTTCTACGAAAAGTTGGGATTTATTCCATATGGAAAGCCCTTTTATGAGGCCGGTATTGAACACATAAGCATGGCAGCATATAAGCCGGATAATTAGATAATGAAAGATGTCAATGGCATTGCGTTGGCCTGCGAACCATTGACATCTTCCACAAAACTTCGTAGATCAAGTTGTTTTCACTTTAAACTAACAGGTCTCCTTAAAAAACCACCTTACCCCCTGAGGAGTATCCTCAAGGATAATACCCCGTTCTTTCAGTTCATCCCTTATTTGATCGGCCAATGCCCAGTTCTTTTCTTTACGCGCCTGCTGTCTCTTCTCTATCAGCATTTTTATCTCGTCATCAAGTTCCCTTCGCATAGTGTCCTTCCTTAAAATCCCAAGCACATCAGCCAATTCATCAAGTAATCCATAAGCCTGTTCAATCAGCTTTTTCGGAATTTTAGGAGAAACTACCGAGTTTAAGTCCCTTACCATATCAAAAACAGCAGCCAGGGCATCAGCGGTATTAATGTCGTCATCCATGGCATCCTCAAATTTCTTTTTATAACTCATTAAAGCATAAACAAAATCCTTTTCTTCAGCGGTTGGTTCTTTATCTTCAGCATTCTGCATCAGATGCAAAAGGTTGTTTTTGCAGTTATACAGCCTCTCCAGGGCACTTTTGGCCTGGTTGAGCAGCTCCGGGCTAAAGTTGATGGGATTACGGTAATGGGCTGAAAGCATAAAGAACCTCACTACCTCCGGGTCAAAATGCTGTAAGATTTCACGGACGGTAAAGAAATTGCCCAGGGATTTTGACATTTTTTCATTGTTAATATTGATATACCCATTATGCAGCCAATATCGGGCAAAAGGTTTGCCGGTAGCCCCTTCACTCTGGGCTATTTCATTTTCATGATGAGGAAATATGAGATCCTGTCCGCCTGAATGGATATCAATGGTCTCCCCCAGGTATTTAATTGCCATTACTGAGCATTCTATATGCCAGCCCGGCCTTCCTCTTCCCCAGGGACTGTCCCAGGCAGGTTCCCCGGGTTTTTGTGCCTTCCACAGCGCGAAATCCATTGGGTTTTTCTTGCCCTCCTCAACATCAACACGGGCACCTGCCTCCAGTTCCTCCAACCTCTGTCCGGACAGCTTCCCGTAGTCTTCTAAAACCGACGTATCGAAATAAACATCCCCTTGTGCCTCATACGCCATTCCTTTTTGAATAAGCTTCTGGATAAAGGCAATCATATCATCAATATGCTCGGTAGCCCGGGGATGGAAGGTCGCCCTTTTTATACCAAGGGCATCGGCGTCCCTAAAATATTCCTCTATAAACCGATCTCCCAATTCCTTTACAGTTATGCTTTCCTCATTTGCACGGTTTATCATCTTATCATCAATATCCGTGAAATTCTGTACAAAAATCACTTTATATCCTTTATACTCCATATACCTTCTAAGAGTATCAAATATGATAAAGGGACGCGCATTGCCTATATGGAAATAGTCGTACACCGTCGGGCCACAGGAGTAAATGCGCACTTCTCCCTCATTAAGAGGAACAAATTCCTCCTTTTGCCTGGTCAGTGTATTATAAAGTTTCATGGTTGCATTTTCCCTCCAGTTCCTTTATTCTTTCTTCCAGAGTTTGAATTCTCTGAATAATCTCTTTTATTTGATCAGTTATGGGATCCGGCAGCCGTACCTGATCCAGATCAATCTCATCTCTTACCGAAGCAACCCGCTTATTATCCTTCCTGACAATCTTTCCCGGCACACCTACCACAGTACAATTTGGCTCGACTTCTCTCAGTACCACTGCATTGGCTCCGATCTTCGAATTATCTCCCACCTTAAAGGGCCCTAAAATCTTTGCCCCGCTGCTAATTACCACATTATTTCCTATTGTAGGATGCCGCTTTCCCGTTTCTTTGCCGGTTCCGCCCAATGTTGCCCCCTGATAAATGGTGACATTGTTCCCAATCTCGGCAGTTTCACCTATTACAACCCCCATACCGTGGTCAATGAATAAGCCTTCACCGATCTTGGCAGCGGGATGTATCTCAATGCCGGTTATAAAACGGCTGAATTGGGAAATTAGCCGTGCCGTCAGCCTTAAACCCCTGTTATAAAACCAGTGTGCAAGCCTGTGCAGAATTACAGCATGGAATCCCGAATAGCACAGTATTACCTCCAGCTTATTCCTGGCTGCTGGATCCCGGTCAAGAACAGCCTGTATGTCTTTACGGATACGGTTAAACATAATTCTCTCCCCTGCCTATTAATAATAATCAAAAATAAAAAACCTTCGTCACTGCTGCCAGAGACGAAGGTTTCCGCGGTTCCACTCTGATTGGGCATTTAGATACAAATACCCCTCTCGGTACCTTAACGCGGTAAAACGGCACCCCCTACTTGCCTACGCTTTCAGGTGTGCAGCTTAAGGGTGCACTTCAGCATATCCTTTATCCAGGATAACTCTCAGCGCAGTCATTATCCCTCTCTGTGAATCTGATACGCTTACTCTTCCCTCTCATCGCCTTTATATAATATATACCCGTTTACTGTACGGTTAATCCATTATATTATATTCACTGCAGCTAAGTCAAGACACCCCATTTTGAAAGCTCATAATCATTATATAGTTTTGAATAATACTATCCCGCTCGCTGATGCTCAAGGCGAGCTCCATAGTATTATTCACACGGGCATCTTTGTCAGTCTTGTGAAAATCGTATAACTTGCTTTTACAGAATACTATTCCAATCACTGGAATTCAAGGCTAAGAACCTTCGAAAAGGCTGACAACCCATTTTAGAAAACCCTGTATAGCTTCCCATATGCGTTGAAGTATACCCTTATTTTCTTCAACGGTTTTACGTATGCTGTCCAGCCCTTCCGTTATCTTTTTCAATTGACTGGTTATTTTATCAATATCCAGATCCAACTGGCTGATCTTTTTCATAAGTTCAATAATTTGATTTATCTGTTCTTCTGTCAGCTGAATGTTAAGCTCTTTAGCAATCTCCAGGATAATCCTTTTGATGTCCTCAGGATTCTTAATACGCTCCCGTATTATTCTTTCCTTTATTTCCTTAATAAGCGCGGCTGCTTCATCTTTACCGATATCCTCGCCCAGCTCACCGGTTGTGACCAGTTCTTCATTTGCAATCTTTTTGGCTTCCTCGTCCAGCTCATCTCCTGAAATCTCCTCAAAAGCTTTCATTATACCGGTGAGAGCGGCTGTACCCGATACCGAAAATGGAGCCGCCGCTACAACACGGGCATTTTCAATCCCGGCCGTAGCCATGGCATTTGCGTACATCTCCTTGGTAACCCAGCTAATGTTATGGGTTTCCACCACCAGCCCTTCGCCTTCATCCAAGGGTGCAACATAAGCAGACGATATGGCTCTTGTCCCGATCTTGTCACTTGAAACCAAGCCTTCCAGGTAATCCCGCTCTTCCTGGTTGGTAACCTTTATAATCTTCACTTCATCGGCCTTTACATTGAACAATTTAAGCATCTGCTCCTGCTGCTGCTGGTTCAAATCAGCCCCCAGGCTTACCACCTCTTCAACCTGGGCTTGCACACACGTCCCGTACAAGGCAAATAAAACAGCAATACAAAGCCATACAGCTATCCATCTTTTCATTTTTACAACCTCCATTTCCCAGATATCATCCAATCCTCCATCCCGGCCTGCTACGTCTTATCCAACCCATATTCTCTCCCGGCAATTAAAGAATCAGGCATTTCCTTCACATCAACTACATATCACCGGATATAACACCATTACATGTTAGTATGTTTATGTATATTATACTAGTCTGAATTGAAAATAATGCAATGTCTGCACTACTTCAACAAAGCAACGGCATATGCAACCATGCCTTCCCCGGCGCCTGTAAATCCCAAGCCTTCAGTCGTTGTAGCCTTGATATTGATCCTGTCAATCTTAGTATCCAGTTCCAGAGCCATGTTTTCTTTCATTTCTTGAATATAGGGCGCTATTTTCGGCCTCTGGGCGACTATGGTGACATCTATATTCTCTACCTCAAACAAGGCTTTTTTCAGGGCCTGTCCGACATGCCGCAAAAGAACAAGGCTGGATATATCCTTGTAACTATCATCGGTATCGGGAAACATCCCGCCTATATCACCCATTCCGGCAGCGCCCAGCAAAGCATCAATCACAGCATGTACAAGAACATCAGCATCCGAATGTCCGTCAAGCCCTTTCTCAAAGGGTATGGAAACCCCGCCAAGTATTAGATTCCTGCCTTTCACCAAAGGATGCACATCATAACCAAAACCTACCCTCATATTATGCCTCCCGGATTATTTCATGAATTCCCGAACCAGAATGAGATCTTCACGGGTTGTAATTTTTATATTTGAGTAACATCCTTTCACCATTTTTACGGGACAGCCCAACCGTTCCACCAACACCGCATCATCGGTACCCCGGAAGCCATCCTGCACAGCCCTTTCATGAGCTTCTTTGATAAGTCCGTATTTAAATGCCTGGGGTGTTTGCACTACCCAAAACTCCTCCCTTTGAGGGGTAGATACAACAAATCCGTCATCATTCACTCTTTTAAGCGTCTCCTTAACCGGCACTCCAACTACAGCAGCTCCGTAAATGGATGCAGCATCAATGCTGTGTTGAATCATGGTTCCGGTAACCAACGGCCTCACTCCATCGTGGATCACTACTATATCGGAGGCATCGGCCGCAACGGCCGTCAGTCCGTTGTATACTGAGCGTTGACGCTCCATTCCTCCTTCTACAACCGCTATCGGCTTTTTGTAAGCGTAACGCTCTACAATGTTTTTTTGTACATATTCAATATCCCGGGATGCTGCCACCAGTACTATCGCCTCAACAACCGGATGCTCATCAAAAACTGAAAGGGTATGAGCAACTATCGGTTTGTTTTTGAGCATCATAAACTGTTTGCTAATATCAGCAGCCATTCGTTTCCCCTGCCCTGCTGCAACAACAACAGCGTAAACCTTCCCTTTCATATTTATCCCATTCGTTCCTCTCTTATATTTGTACATTCTTCCAGTACAGTATACAAAAAAAAATAACGGATTACAATCCGTTATTTAAATCTATTATTTAACCCACTTTATCCATCGTTTTGGGTTTTGCAAAAATCATTCTCCCGGCAGCCGTTTGAAGCACGCTGGTTACCAGTACTCCTATTGTTTCGCCAACATGCTTTTTGCCGCCGTCAACAACAATCATGGTGCCGTCATCCAAATAGGCAACACCCTGTCCCGTTTCCTTGCCATCCTTAATGATTTGAACCTCCATCTCCTCGCCCGGCAGAACAACAGGTTTAACGGCATTTGCCAGCTCATTGATGTTAAGTACGGCTACCCTCTGAACTTCAGCAACTTTGTTCAAATTATAATCATTTGTAATAACTTTACCATTTAGGTTTTGAGCCGTCTTCAGCAGTTTACTGTCAACTTCCGTTATTCCGTTAATATCATTTTCGTAGATCACTACGGGAATATCCAGCTCCTTCTGAATACGGTTCAGTATATCCAGCCCCCGACGCCCTCTGTTTCGTTTTAAAATATCGGATGAGTCAGCAATGTGTCTCAGCTCTTCCAACACAAAGTCCGGTATAATCAAAGGGCCTTCAATAAATCCCGTCTTGCAGATATCAAAAATTCTGCCATCTATTATAACGCTGGTATCTAATATCTTTGGCTGGCTTCTGTATTCCTCGGCGGTGGCCTTATCCTTATGGGATTTCCTGAATGAAACCAGCCTGTTAAACTCTTCTCTTCTTTTTACGGCAATACTGATGCCTAAGTAACCCAATAGCATGTAAATAAGTGTTGTCAATAATATAGAAACCCAGGAAGGTGTAATCTGATTGATAGGCGAGCTGATAAGGTAAGCTATAAGAAGACCTACAATCAGACCTAATGCACCAAATACCATATCATTTATAGGAATCTCCTGGAGCTTCAATTCTATTTGAGTGGTCAGCATAACCGTCAAGGTCATTAACCTTTTTGATGAAATAAAAAGAATAACTGCAAAAATAATACCACACGTTATATAAATAATAAGATCCTGATATACAGGTATAAGAACAATACTGTTGTATTTCAAAACCGATGATATCCACCAGGCAACCCCGGATCCTATAACCAGTCCAAGCGCTGTTAACAAGCCTCTGATTATTTTTAGCAAGCTCGTTTCACCTCCTTATTTTAATATAACATTCAGGTAGAATAACCGCTCCTGCTAATGATTGCATTTGGAAAACCATTACTTTTATTATTAACATTATACCAGACTTTTATAATTAACCAAAATCCATTTATAAATACTTATCATTGAGAAATCTATTATTGATCAGTTTGTATTTGCACTTTTATGAAATGTCTGATTATCTGTTCGGCAGGAATACCAACAACTCCTCCCCGGTCATATACAATAATAACTGCAATTATAACCAACTGGTCTCCATCTTATCCAAGATGGAGACTCGCTGTAACCAATAATATTATATTATACAAAATAGAAACCTTTGGTTTCGCACCAACAATGCCCCTGTGATCGCCCGCATAAAGCAGTCTGAAAACATAAGGAGTTCTAAGCGTTATTTCTCTCCGAGATTCTATCGACCATGGCTTTTATTTCCTCTTGTGCTGCATCTTTTGACAATGCCAATTCACTGATTAAGATCTGTCTCGCGCTATTGAGCATTTTTCTTTCAGCATTTGATAAACCTCTGTCCTTATCTCTTAACATAAGATTCCGTACAACAGCAGCTACCTCATATATATTCCCAGTTTTTATCTTATTCATATTCAGGCGATAACGCTTACTCCAGTTAGCAGGCATTTTCGTCTGATCTCCGCTCAATATATCTATAACTTTGTCTACCTCATCCTTTGAAATAACCTGCCGTAATCCGATCTGTTCCACATTCTGGGTGGGGACCATTACCTTTACTCCTCCCAAGGGAAAGTTCAAAACGTAATACTCCTGTTTCTTGCCTAATATTTCTTTTTCTTCAATGCTTTCAACTATTCCTGCTCCATGCATCGGATAAACTACTTTATCGCCCACCTGGAATTCCACGGGAATGCCTCCTCTTACATTAATCTGCACTATTTACTATACCACAAATTCCCGACTATGTCAATAAAACTGATATTTTAACATACGTATAATCGCTTTGTCAATATAAAAAATTACTTTTGTACACATATGTTGGGGCAGAATAATATTTTTTACTCTTACTATTCTCAATAATATTATTACCAATGAGCGTTGTATGAATAATACTGTGGAGCTCACTTTGCCAAAAGGCTTGGAACCTGTCAGCGAAGTGGAGGAAAGCCGGAACCGGTCTAACGCGCCAGCGAGTTTTGGAGAAGGCCCGGAACAAGTGATACAGGTTCTTAGCCTTGAGCTCCGGCGGGCGGAATAGTATTATTCAAATTCATATTATATGCCTGCTTACAGGTAAATAATTGACAAAACAAATCAAGCACCGATATAATAGGATCAAGATAATTCAGGGGAGATGATATGCAATGCAGGATATTCTATACGAAAATTTCCAGAATATGGTTGCCGATTTATTATCCCGTCATAAAAGCATATTAGATATAATGACCAAGCTTGAAGAATCCAATGCCAGAGTCAATCGTTCAGTAGCCAAAGCTGTTACAAGCTGCGGCTGCATACAACTGGAGGCACAGAAACAGAAAATCCCGACAGACGCTTCAATTGAGCAAATCAAAGAATTCATGGACGATCACATAAGGGGAAAACTATGTGAGAAGTGTCGCGACATCATTGAAAAAGAACTTGGCAATCACATGTTTTACATAGCCAGTCTTGCTAATGCCTTAGACATAAGCCTTTATGATGTAATTGTAAAGGAAGAAAAAAGTTTATCAGCCCTGGGGAAATTTCACCTGAAATAGCAGCTGTTCAAATACCCAGGATAACCTCCAATGCTTGCGATATGTTATCCACTCCGATAATATCTACTCCATGATGAGATGTAATGCCTTTAATATTGTCCCGGGGTATGATACATTGTTGGAACCCAAGTTTTGAAGCTTCATGTATTCTCTTTTCAATATTTGCTATACCCCTTACTTCTCCTGTAAGCCCTACTTCACCCATCACCACCAGTTTAGGACTTACGGGGATGCCCCTGAAACTGGATGCAATAGCTGTGATAACAGCCAGATCAGCAGCAGGTTCCTCAACTCTCAGCCCCCCGGCTATATTTACATAGGCATCCTGGTTGTACAGCTGCATTCCAACCCTCTTTTCCAGGACAGCCATCAACAAAACAACCCTGTTGTAATCAATGCCGGTGGACATGCGCCGGGCCATACCAAAAGCCGTGGTACTTACCAGGGCTTGCACTTCTACCAGCACCGGCCTTGTACCTTCCATACTGCATAATACCACTGAGCCGGGTACACCATGGGTACGCTCTGATATCAACAGCTCAGAAGGGTTTTGTATTTGTACAAGGCCTCTGTCTCTCATTTCAAAAATCCCTATCTCGTTGGTGGAACCAAATCGGTTCTTAACTCCGCGTAAAATGCGATAACTGTGATGTTGATCCCCTTCAAAATACAGTACGGCATCCACCATATGTTCCAATACCCTGGGACCTGCAATAGACCCCTCTTTAGTAACATGTCCTACAATAAATGTTGTTATTCCCTGGCTTTTAGCCAATCTCATGAACATCGCGGTGGTTTCTCTGACCTGAGTCACACTCCCGGGAGCCGAGGATAACTGGGGAGAATATACCGTTTGAATGGAATCAATGACCAAAAATACAGGCTGGAGATTCTGAACATGCGACATTATAATATCCACATTGGTTTCAGAAACAAGATACAGCTCATCAGACAGCACCCCCAGGCGATCAGCCCGCATCTTAATTTGCCTGACTGATTCTTCGCCCGAAACGTACAGCACCTTTCCATATCGCTGTGAAAGTACATAACACACCTGAAGGAGAAGAGTGGATTTGCCAATTCCCGGGTCACCGCCAATCAAAATCAGGGATCCCTTCACGGCACCGCCACCCAGGACCCGGTCCAGCTCGTCCATATTTGTAACATACCTTTCATCCTGCTCAACAGAAATTTGAGCAAGGGATTCAGGACGGGAATAGCTCACAACTCCCGTTTGCAAATCCCGGTGTCCTTTAATCTCCAATTCTTCAACAAATGTATTCCACTCTCCGCAGGAAGGGCATTTTCCCATCCACTTGGGCGATTCATATCCGCACTCCTGGCATACAAACGCCTTTCTTGGCTTAGCCATGTTTTTTCCATCCCTTCAACCAGCTAAGGCTGTTCAACTATGCTCACATATACTATATCCCCTTCTTGACCAGGGTTGTCAGCATTACACCATACCACTGCATTGCCTATAACACATGATTTGGAAAGCATTCCCTTCTGTCCCGGTCCGGTAAGCCTTGCGTAGCAGTCATTTTCCCAGAAATACAGCATTACGGCATCATTCTGAGTGTATACTATAAACTTGTCTCCTACGCCAAACAGCCTCCCAACATTTTCGGCTACCGCTGTTATGGTCTTTCCGTCATCCCTGGTCATCATAAGCTTTGCCTTGGATGGATCCAAATTATCCAGCCAGGCTATGACTTCTCCGTTGGTTTGAGGGTATATAGCAAACCCATTGGGATCTATTATTACCGGTTGTATAACATCATCATTATCCTGGTCCCCTTGCACCGGTTCATCCTGATTATTTTCAGAGTTTTCGCCGGTTTCCATCTCACCGCTATCCTCACCCAGGTCATCCGCTTCATTGCCTGATGCCGTTTCATCCGGAGGCTCCGGCTCATCAGGCTCATTTGACAATTCCTGTTGTTCCTCTTCATTCACATTAAAAAACAGAGCTTTTTCCAGGTTCAATTTCTTTATAATACTTTGTTCAGGATTCCGGGGATGAGGATATACCCATACCAGCACGTTATTACGTAAGGCCGGAGGACAGGTGCCGTATGTTGGATTGTTAAAACTCTCCAGGCTCACCGGTTCACCGGATTCAAAGTTAAACAGATATAACCGGTCTTCCTCCTCATTCTTTTGCTCCACCCATACAAGATTATCGCCATCCAGAACCAGCTGCGGCTTGTTGAGATCGCATCTCTTGACCTGGAATATCTCCTCCGTCCTTCTGTTTTGTGCGTATATATTATTGGTACCGCTTTGATTGGTATCCAGCCATACTATCCACTTATCATTGAATCTGCCTTCATAGATCTCACCATACTTAATCTCTGTTTCACAGATTGCCTTCTCTTCCCCGGTATCAAGATTGTAGATAAACAATTTTGTAAACACGGGCTCATCAATGGACCGTGTACTGCCGGCTGAATACAAAACTTCCCTTCCAAATGCCACCGGCTCATTTATGCGTATCATTGATGGCTTCAATTCTATTTCACCGCCCGATATATCTATCACGGTTATCTGTTTTGGCTGCTGTTCAGGCTCTTCCTTTTCAACCGGCAGCCGGGGAAGTTCAACCGGTGTATCATCTGCCTCAGCTTCGATATCTCCCCGGGGTTCGCTGTCACGGGATATAAGTTTCGGCAGGGACAATCCAAGAGCAATAAATATCAGGCACAGACACCCAATCAGTACAATACGGTTTAGCCTGTTTCTTCTCCTGAATGAATGCCACGACCTGTTGACGAGGATATATATACTGTTTGCAGGTTTTAAAGGCCTTAGCCCCGAACCCCTGGATCTATTCATAATTTTGCCGCTCCAGCTTCGTAATGTACCGGTCTCCGGTTTTGAATTATGCATCAGTTTGTTTGTCAGGTTTTTAATTTTCATAAATACATTTCTGAAAAACATAATTAACTCCCTCTTAAAGAATATGAACATTTGCATATTTTCTATTTTTTAAATTCCCATACTGTCGTTTTTTGATACCCTTTTAAGATTCAGCGACAGGAAAAACAGAACGGATATTGCAATACTGATACAAAAACCTATTAAGTACAGGGTCTTTAACCCATAATTATCAATCATCCAGCCTCCTCCGTAGCTTCCCACAATACCGCTCACGCCGAAATACATTGAAGTCGCAAAGGTCTGAGCCGTGGCTTTAAGCTCCTCCGGCGCCATTTCATCAATATAATATACTGTACCGTTCATAAACAGCGCAAAAGAAGGCCCTTGCAGAAGCTGTATCAAAATGACCTGAATCGGGCTGGATGCAATAAGGTATAAAACCTGACGCAGAATATAGAAAATACTGGAAAACAATATCATGTTTACAGGTTTGTACTTCTTTATAAGCACCCGTGAGTACAGGAAGGTGGGAATCTCGCTTATAGCCATTATAGTGTATATCAAGCCCAGATCTCCATCGGTGCCCCCAACCGATTTCATCAGGTTTGGCAGAAAAGTAAAAGCACTCCTGTGAGGAATGGTAAGAATTATGGCAAAAATCAAAAAGTATATATACTGACGATTATTAAACAGCTTTTTAAGATTCAAACGTCCCGCATTCTCCGCTGCCGCAGGCCTGTCAATTTTAATCCTGGTACACGCAAAAGCAGCCAAACAACCCATTGCGAATAAAAAAGGAAACAACACATTGGTAGTTGAAAATTTGTCAATCATTTTTCCGCATATGTAGACATTAATAGCAAAACCTACTGCTCCCCATACCCTGATGTTCCCATATGACACATTTCCTTCATCCTTTATTCCCTGAATAACCCAGCTATCCAACAGAGGCGCAAGGGGAGATTCAAAAAAAGTAACCAAAGCTAATACCAAACCGGCAAATACAGCCGATGCAATATATGGAACGGGCTGTATCAGTACTATAGCGATGAGCAGATTAATAATAAATATTTTTTTTACAGATCGCATTCTGTCGCTTATCATACCCCAGAACGGTTGGGCAAATACAACGATCATGGAATTGATAGCCATTATGGTTCCAATAACGGTATTGCTGAAGCCTTTTTCCTGCAAAATAACTACACCAAAAGGATAGTAAGCAGCAAAGGTTCCCCAGAACAAAAGTACTAAAAACGAAAAATACAGCTGCCTTTTATTTATACCAGAAATTTTGGCCTTTATCTTATTCATTAAAAAACCTCGTTTCGTGAAGCATTAACCGATGATATGAATCAAGTATCCGATAAGTTATAAAGCAAAACTAAGCAAATCTACATATGAATAATTATAACACCGATTCACGAAAAATCAATATCAGCCGCTATACCCCAATAAACATAAAGGGCCAGGTTTGACTCCTGACCCTTTATGTTTATTTATATTTTTTATCCCACTGCCACCTGTTTTCTGAACACCAGTTTGCCATCTTCCACATCTACAACTACCTTGTCGCCCATTTTAATGCGCCCGGCAAGAATCTCCTCAGACAGATTGTCTTCAAGCGTCTTTTGTATAACCCTTCTAAGAGGCCTTGCACCGTAAACCGGATCAAACCCCTCTTTAATCATCAATTCTTTAGCTGCTTTCGTTACCTCCAGGAAAATATCCTTTTCCTGCAAACGCCGGGCTACATTCTTTAACATCAGCGAAGCAATCTGACTGAGATGAACATCTTCCAAGGCATGGAATACTATAATCTCGTCCAGCCGGTTCAAAAACTCCGGCCTGAATACTCTGCGCAGCTCTTCCATAATATTATCCTTCATCTTCTCATATTCACTTGCAGCCATATCATCTGCCGTTGTAAACCCCAGGGTTTTCTGCTTTCTGATGGTATGAGCTCCCACATTGGATGTCATTACTATAACCGTGTTTTTGAAATCAACCGTCCTGCCTTTACCATCGGTAAGCCTGCCATCTTCAAGAATCTGAAGTAATACATTGAAGACATCCTGATGAGCCTTTTCAATTTCATCCAGAAGAATAACGGTATAAGGCCTTCTTCTCACTCTCTCTGTCAATTGTCCGCCTTCTTCGTAGCCAACATAGCCGGGAGGCGCCCCAATAAGCCTGGAAACGGTATGCCTCTCGGAATATTCGGACATATCAATACGGACCATAGCATCCTCATCGCCAAACAGAGCCTCAGCCAGAGCCCTGCACAGTTCGGTCTTTCCAACGCCGGTTGGCCCCAGGAACATAAACGACCCAATAGGACGTTTGGGATCTTTCAGGCCGGCCCTGGCTCTTCTTATTGAACTGGATACGGCACGTACAGCCTCGTCCTGTCCTATCACACGTCCATGCAGGATCTCCTCCATCTTAAGAAGCCGCTCGGATTCTTCCTCCTCCAGTTTCTTTACCGGTATACCGGTCCAGCTTGATACAATATGAGCAATATGTTCTTCTGTAACACATCCTTTATTGGTGGTATTCTCGGTTTTCCACCTGTCCTTCTCCTTCTCAATCTGATCCCTGATACTCTGTTCCTGATCGCGAATTTTGGCTGCCTTTTCAAAATTCTGATTCATTACAGCCTCTTCTTTTTCCTTCTTTAAGGCTTCCAGCTTTTCTTCCAGCTCCTTTAAATCAGCCGGTGGTGTAAATGCTTGTAAGCGTACCCTGGATGCTGCTTCATCTATCAAATCTATGGCTTTATCAGGAAGATACCTGTCAGTTATATACCTGGCTGATAACTCAACTGCACTTTTTATTGCTTCATCGGTAATCCTCACCTTATGATGAGCTTCATATTTATCCCTGAGCCCAAACAATATCTCAACGGCCTCCTCCTTGGTAGGCTCTCCCACCATTACAGGCTGGAAACGCCGTTCCAAAGCCGGATCTTTTTCTACATGTTTTCTGTATTCATCCAGTGTGGTAGCTCCAATAGTCTGGATCTCTCCACGGGAAAGAGCGGGTTTAAGAATATTCGATGCATCAATAGCGCCCTCAGCAGCGCCAGCACCAATTATAGTGTGCATCTCATCAATAAAAAGAATTACATTATTGGCCTTTTTTATTTCATCCATTACGGTTTTTATCCGTTCTTCAAACTCTCCCCTGTATTTTGTACCGGCTATCATAGCTGATAAATCCAGAGTAACTACCCTCTTATCTCTTAACAGTTCAGGAATACTCCCTTCAACAATCTTCTGGGCCAGCCCTTCAGCAATTGCTGTTTTACCTACTCCGGGCTCTCCAATTAAAACCGGATTGTTTTTAGTTCTTCTTGCCAAAATTTGAAGTACCCGTTCTATCTCGTTTTCTCTTCCTACCACCGGATCCAGATTGCCTTCCCGGGCCAACTCGGTCAGATCACGGCCAAACTGATCCAGTGTAGGAGTATCAGTCTTTCTCCGTTTTTCAGTTCCGCGGGGTTGGCTGTCCTCCTCTTTTAAAGCCTTAATCAACTGTTCTCTGACATTTTGGAGGTCTATTCCAAGATCTTTAATAATCCGTGCAGCTACTCCTTCTCCTTCCCTGATTAGCGCCAGCAATAAATGCTCGGTTCCTATATAATTATGCCCTAAGTTCCGGGCTTCATAAAAGCTGAGTTCCATAATCCGTTTAGTACGGGGCGTGTACCCAAAGCCCTCGCTGAAATTATAGTTCCCTCGGCCAACTAAGGATTCCACCTGACTTCTTATATTTGCAACATCAGCACCCAGCTGTTTTAGCACCTGGGAAGCAATGCCTTCCTCTTCACGTACAAGACCCAGCAAAAGGTGTTCAGTCCCCACATAATTGTGTCCTAAAGCTCGTGCTTCCTCCTGCGCGTATACCAATGCCCGTTGAGCTCTTTCCGTAAATCTACCAAAAAACGCCATTTGTCTACCCTCCATTTCCTTTGATTTATAGAATCTCGCTATAGTACGGTCTGCTTATCTAATCACACAAAATTCCATAAATTTTACGATACATAAATTTAGCATATCTATAAATAATCTTTAGGTTAGCTGCAATATGCTCATATTATTATATGCAAACTGGTGCTAAACAATCTTTCTTAATTCATTTCTAACCCTTTCAGCCCTGATTGAATCCAGATCTTCATCCAGTTTTCCAATATGAGCCTGCAGGTGAGCCGGCTGACATTTAACCATCAACTCATTGAGCATCCTGCTATTTATACCGTCAATAATACCCATATCAGCTCCCAAACGTATCTGTGACAGCAAGGACATAAATTCCTTCAAACTTAGTTTTCTTGCATGGGTCAATATGCCCAGTGCACGCCATATGCGGTCTTCAAATTGAAGCCTGTTGGATTGGAGCAAAGCTTCCCTGGCTCTTTTTTCATTCTCCATTATCTGACGAACTGCAATATTAATATTGCTGATAATTTCCTCTTCTGACGGACCCAGGGTAATCTGGTTGGATATCTGATATATATCTCCGGTTGCCTCACTGCCCTCTCCATAAAGCCCACGAGCCGTCAGGCCCACCTTGGAGATGGTTTGCAATATGGTATTGATATAGTTTGTAGCTACAAGCCCCGGCAGATGCATCATCATAGAAGCCCGCATGCCTGTACCCACATTTGTCGGACAGCTTGTTATGTAGCCCAGCTGTTCATCATAGCAGTATTCCACACTTTCTTCGATTATATCATCAACCTTGCTTAAAAGCTCCCAGGCCTTTTCAAGCTGACATCCGGGAAAAATGGATTGCATACGAATATGATCTTCCTCATTAATCATGATACTGATCTGTTGGCTTTTATTAATAAGTACAGCGGCTGTTTCCGGCCGTTCCGATAAATCAGGACTAATCAGATGCTTTTCAACCAGAACATGCCTTTCTGTATCAGTTAAACTTTTAAGAGCAATGTAATCAAAGTCACGGCTTAGTATGGAATTACTGTCCATAATGCTGTTTTTCACCATATCAGCAACCTTTTGGCTGGCATCCCTGCCTGCCATGGGAGCGAAAGGCATCTCAGCAATGTTTCTGGCAATTCTGATACGGCTGCTGATGATCATACCGCTGCAGGGCCCGTCTTCATTTATCCAGCTCACACTGCATCCCCCCCCTTACTTCTGGCCTGTCTGCTTTTCAAGTTCCTTTATCCGGTCTCTGAGCCTTGCCGCTTCTTCAAAGTTTTCTGTCTCAACGGCTTTCTGTAATTGAGTTTTTAGCTGCTGAATCTGACGTGTTATCCTCAACTCAACTCCTGCCCTTTTTGGCACTTTACCGTTGTGCTTTGTACCGCCATGTATTCTTCTTAATATGGGAAGAAGATCATCTGAAAAGTATTTATAACAATCCTGACAGCCCAGCCGTCCGTTCTTCCTAAATTGTTCAAACCTCATCCCGCAACTCTTACACTGCCGCATCTCTTCTTTTTGAACTGATACCGAGGGATTGTCCATACCTATAAAACCTGCCAGCAAATCGTTTATCGAAAATGGTATGGATATATTAAACTGACCTTTCTTGCGTGCACATTCCTCACAAAGATAAAACTCAGTTTTATTGTTATTAACAATCTTGGTCAGATGGACAGTTGCGGGCTGCATTTTACATTCCTGACACAGCACTGACTCTCACTCCTCTTTCACTAAGTATGGGCTTCCCCCATTATACAAACTAAACGGGCTTCCTCTTTTATTGCCAAACTAGTATCGGCGCAGGGATTGCCTCCTGCCATCCATCCGACCGTCCACTTATTCGAAGTGAATCTGCCGGCCCATCCCAGCGCTGACGGTTTAACCGCCTTTAGCCTTATTCAAAAATAAGACGGTCAACCTGATGAATTGGATTTAAAAGTTAACTGCGCATGGTCAAAATGCCCATCAGCATAGACTTCATCAGGTTCGCCCGAATGCTGTCCTTTATGTTTGAAGGGAGAGCGGTTACCACTTTATCCTGGATAGCTGATTTCATAATAATGGACTCCCTCCTGGTAATGATACCTTTATTCAGCATATGATAAATAATGTCTTCTGCAGCCTGCTGAGATATCCGGTTGCCTATCCTCTCCCTCAGCAGATACATCATATAGTCATCATCGTCTATATCCAGCCGGATAATGCGAATATAGCCTCCACCGCCTCTTCGGCTTTCTATATAATAGCCCCTGTCAACGGAAAATCTTGTAGCCAGAACATAATTTATCTGGGATGGCGCACATTCAAAATAATCAGCCAATTCATTACGCTGAAGCTCCAGTTGCCCGTCACTTTCATTTAATAGTGCATTTATAAAATCTTCTATCATATCGCTCAGTCTGGCCATATCCTACCACCTCTTTTGTTATTGACTTTCTTTGACCTTCCATTATCTATTATACCCTATTTCCATTATAAAATAACGTTTAGATTTTACTGTTTATATGTTTCTACCATTTACATATTCGGATTACAATTATTTAACTCTTTAAATCAAAGTTTTTCTCTTGTTTTTACATATCTTTTTCACTTTACTTCCAAATTGGGCGGCCCATCTCTGATGATACCTGTACACGTATTGTAATCATGTAATTTTAATATAACACAATATTATTTTTTCAAACCACTATAGTAAATATTTCATTTTTTAGTTTTGTATAATTTCTTATTTTTTGTTCAAATCTATACAAAAATTCTTTAACATGATAGACTAATTATCAGTATCTAAGTATTTTACAGGGGGTGCAGATATGAAAGATAATAGAATAAGGATCGGTATCTTAGGGGCAGGAAATATTGCCCAAAATGCTCATATACCTTCGTACTTAAAGCAAAAGGATGTAGAAATAGCAGGCATATTCGATATAAATTCTGACAGGGCCAAGGATGCGGCCAACAAATTTGGCATTAAATATGTTTCAGATAATTACAAGGAAATTATTGATATTGAAGAAATAGATGCAGTAAGCATATGTACCACCAATGATGCCCACGCAGAAATTGCTATCGCAGCAGCCAATGCCGGAAAACACATACTGTGCGAAAAACCAATGGCCATGAATGTAAAAGAAGCTGAGGATATGCTAAAAGCAGCAAGAGACAACAATATCATATTCATGATGGGTTTTGTTAACCGTTTCCGATCAGACAGCAAACTAATAAAAGAGTTTGCTGATGCAGGTAAATTCGGTGAGATTTATTATGCAAAAACCGGATGGTTCAGAAGGCGTGGAACTCCCCTGGGCTGGTTTACCAATTTATCCAAATCAGGTGGCGGCCCTGTTATTGATATAGGGGTACATGTGATAGACCTGACCTGGTACTTCATGGGCAGGCCAAAACCAATCAGCGTAAGCGCAGTAACCTACAACAAAATCGGGAATTATAAGACCAAGGGGGTAAGCCGTTGGATAGCATTGGATGCCGATAATATAGTGTTTGAAACCGAAGATTCGGCTTCAGCATTTATACGCTTTGAAAACGGCGCCGCTATGACGGTAGATGTAAGTTGGGCTATCAATGGAAAGGATACCGGTATATACAGCGATATATTCGGAACCAAGGCCGGCGCCAGCTTAAACCCGCTTGTGATCTACGATGAGCAGGAAAACTATCTTGTGGATTCCACTCCCGTGATCAACCCGGAAAACAGTTTTGACAACGAAATCAGTCACTTTATCGAATGCATCCGGGAAGGCAAAGAACCTATAGCTCCTCCCGAAGACGGCCTGGAAGTGCAGAAGATGCTCAACGGTATCTATGATTCAGCAAAGCTGGGTAAAGAAGTAATTCTCTGACCGGGCGTCTTTGATATAAATATACCGGGACATGTACTATTTGAGATTCAAAAAAGCAAAAACAAATATGCTTTTAGTATAAAAAACCTCCTATATGGTGTCTTTCAGACACCATATAGGAGGTTTTAACTTGAAACGGTTTAATTCATTCTAATCCATAATAATCCGTTTACCCAACTCTATATCCGATATTGCATCCTTGCTGAATGGTGTGAGACGCAGCCTGAAGTTAAATTCATGAGGCAGCAGCCTGTACTGCGGCAGTTGTCCGGGACCGCAGCTGGCAGTGCCCAGTCCATGCTGCTGATAATCCAGGTTTAAAGTAATAAAGCCGCGCTTTATCAGTTCATAGGTGTGGGAAGCTTTGTCCAGATCCTGCGTGGTAAACCAATGAGCACTGAAATCAAACTTCGGCATGCCTGCAGCTATCAGTCCCATCCCCCGGATATCTGTAAATGCTGCCCATTTTGTATCGGTACGATTGCCATTTTCCTGGGGACGCACATAAGGTGTATACAGGTCATCCACCCTGCAATTGTATATACCAAAACGGTTGGCTTGCTTGCTGTCGCTATAGGATTCGCCAGGGCCCCGTCCATACCATGACACCACATCCAGCTGCTTGGCCAGTGCCAGTTGAAGCCCTATTCTCGGCAGAGTTTCAGGCAGCTTACCCTGCGGAATCCCATGGACTTTAACAATCACATCGCCACTTCCGTAAATATCATAGGTATAGTCACACAGTATTCCCCAATCATACACAGGAGGAGCTATCCGGGTGCTTATCTGCACCTTTACATGTTTATCACTACACTGTTCCCAATGCACTCCATCCACCCGATGCTGCAGCTGATCCAAGCCTGCCCTGCGCCATATGGGTTCTTCATGTATGTCATTATCGGTAGGAGCTCTCCAGAAATTCATCCTTGGCCCCTTAACCAGCATACTCATTCCCTGGTATTCCCAGCTTTCCAGCAGCCCGTTCACCTTATCAAACACCACTTCAAAATCAACTCCCCGGACGGAGAGCTTGTTGTCCCGCTGCCGGCAGGTTAAAGGAGGCATAGATGCAGTATAAACTGCAGGTTTGGCCGGCGCTTCAACCGGTAGTTTAAACTGCGCCCAGGCAATCTCGTATCCTTTTTCGGCCCATCCTGTATCGTTTGCCAGAACAAAACACAGGTTCAGCCAGTAGTCGGTCCCCGGCCTTGGGTGTTTTGGCATTTTCACTGGTATATCTATAATCCGGCTGTCCCCGGCTTTAATATGGGGCATGTTCAGACAGCCGTTCTGCAGTATCTGATCATCAGCTTTTACATCCCACGACAATAGCAGATGGTCCAGCGAAATGAAGTCGTACCGGTTTATAATCCTGACCTTGCCATTTTTTAGATCCACTTCCTCAACCTTAACCGGTTCAATTACCTTCTTGTATTCCAGCAGTCCGGGAGAAGGCGTTCTGTCCGGAAACAAAAGACCATCTATGACAAAATTTCCGTCATTCGGTTGGTCGCCAAAGTCTCCGCCATAGGCAAAATACTCCTGCCCGTCAGCGGTTTTTTGGCGGATGCCATGATCAAGCCATTCCCATACACATCCGCCTTGAAGCCGCTTATATGTATAAAACACGTCCCAGTATTCCTTGAGCCCTCCGGGGCCGTTGCCCATGGCGTGGGCATATTCGCACATTATATGAGGCCTTTTCATGGAAGCCTTCTGTCCTACTTCTGCCATCTTTTCCACAGGAGTGTACATGGTGCTGTATACATCGGCTGCTTTAGGCTCCAGTTCTTCTTTATCAAATATATCCCTGGTCTCGCCCTCATAATGAATCAGGCGGGTAGGATCTATTTCACGAACCTTTGCAGCCATGGCTTCATGGTTACGGCCAAAGCCCGACTCGTTACCCAGTGACCACATTATAATGCTGGGATGGTTCTTATCACGCTCTGCCATCCTCACCATTCGCTCAACATATGCATCCTGCCATTCAGGATTGCCGCTCAGCTGATTCCAATCTTCAATAACGGTAAAGCCATGGCATTCCAAGTCTGCTTCGTCAATAACATACAAGCCGTACTCATCGCAGAGATCATAAAACCTGGGATCGTTTGGATAGTGGGAGGTTCTGACAGTGTTTATGTTATGGCGTTTCATCAGGATCACATCTTTTCGCATTGCATCCAAAGGAACGGCCCTCCCAAGATCCGGATGGTGATCATGCCGGTTTACACCCTTTATCATTACAGGTACACCGTTAACCAAAAAATTGCCGTCCTTCAATTCTATTGTTCTGAAACCTACTCTGTAAGGAACAACCTCCTGTACCTGTCCCTGATCGTCCTTTATTACAAACAACAGCTTATACAGATACGGATGTTCAGCAGACCATTTCTCAGGATTGGATACGGGGATCTCAATCTCCAATTCTGTCCTGCCGCCTCCGGCGACGGAGATATCACGGTTCCACGGCTGTTGTAGCACCGGAGAATCCTGGGCATCCAACAGGTGTATCTCCATTTCATAATCGTCAGCCTCGCAGCCGGAAGTGTTATTCAAAAGGGCTTTAATGTACAGAACAGCATCCTTGTAATCCTCATCCAGGCGGGTTTGCACAAAAAAGTCAAACAAGTGCAGCTTTGGACGTGCAAGCAAATATACATCCCTGAATATACCGCTCAACCACCACATATCCTGATCTTCGATATAGCTTCCATCACACCATTGATATACTCTTACAGACAGGCTGTTTTTCCCTGCGCGGACCCACCGGGTTATATCAAACTCCGAGGGTAAACGGCTGCCTTGACTGTACCCCGCCTCCTGTCCATTCACCCATATGTGAAATGCGCTGTCCACTCCTTCAAATCTTAAGATTATCCTGTGTTCATCCCAATCTTCAGGTATATAAAAATCGCGTCTATAACATCCTGTAGGGTTCTCTGTGGGCGTTCTGGGAGGATCCACCGGAAACGGATATACTACATTGGTGTAGTGGGGACGTCCGTAGCCGGCCATCTGCCAGCTCAAAGGCACCTGTATGTCATCCCAGTCGCTGACATCGTAGTCTTCTCTATAGAAATCTTCAGGTGACTCGGAAGGTGTCTGGCTGTAACAGAATTTCCATATTCCGTTGAGCAGCCTGAAATACTTTGAAGCCCCGGGCTGTCCGGCCATAGCCGATTCCTTATCGGGATAGGGAATAAAATATGCCCTGTCCGGCATCCGGTTCCGGTGCAGTACCTTTAAATTCTCCCAATCATTAATAATACTATTAGCCATCTGTTTTCCTCCCTCTCTGTATTATTGCTTATATGACTTCATTATTATTTGTTCCGTATCTTTATTGCTATATAAAAGATTAACATATCTCAATAGGCAGCTCAATAGAATGTATTTATGGAGAAATGCACAAACCCTCACATCCTTCTTCTGATAACCCTTTGAATAATATCCCAGCCAAAACCCCTGCGGGCCAGCGCCTGACCGATTTTTACGGCTATTTCTTCATCTTCCAGCCCTTTATACCTTTCATAATATTTATTTGCAATCTTAAGGGCTTGCTTCTCTTCCTCCTCGTCAGTTATAGAACCTACTGCCTCATCAATAATTTCTCCATCGATCCCTTTCCGGCGAAGCTCATAGGCTATTGCCACCCTGCTCCTGGCACCGGTATGCATTCTATTTCTGACCCAATCCCTGGCAAATGCTTTATCATCTGCCAGGCCGTATCTTTCAAGCTTTTCCATAACAACCCGGATTGTATTGTCTTCAAAGCCTTTCCTCTTCAAGTAGTCTTCTATTTCCTTCCGGCTTCGTGAACGAAAACCCAGGTAACGAAGGGCGGCATTGTATGCGTACTTCACACCGTCCTCTTCAAACCATTTTCTGACTTGCTGTACGTCAACTTCCGAACCCTCTGTTAAACCGTACTTCACCAAAAGCTCGATATGAAGGCTGAAGCTGGTACCATCGTCCAAATAAACTATACATCCATTTTTATATCCTTTTTGAGACACAATTTTTGTGATACGACCCATAGAAACAGAACCTTCCCATCCTGTCAATGATTATTCACCAGAAAAAAATGGTGCCGTTACGACACCACTCATATCATCTAAGCGCTGGCAAAGACCTGCTCAAATTCCTCCATATCCAGTTTTTCTTTTTCAAGCAGTGTCTCTGCCACTTTATGAAGTTTGTTAATATTCTCTTTGAGCAGTCTTTCAGCCCTTTCATAGGCCTCCTGCACAATAAGCTTAGTCTCTTTATCTATAAGGGAAGCGACTTTTTCGCTGTAATTACGGTAAGTCCCCCAATCCCTTCCAAGAAATATCTCTTCATACTTGCCGCCAAATGTTACCGGCCCTATATTTTCACTCATCCCATACTCGGTTACCATCCGCCGGGCCATCTGGCTGGCTCTCTGAATATCGTTGGAGGCGCCGGTACTGATATCATTCAACACCAGGGCCTCAGCAACCCGCCCGCCCAGCAGCTGTGTAATCTCATCCATCAGTTCCGATTTTGATATAAAATACTTATCCTGCTCAGGCAATGTCAGGGTATAACCTCCGGCCATTCCTCTGGGAATAATGGATATCTGATGAACAGGGTCGGCATTGGGAAGCAGTTTTGAAACCACTGCATGACCGGCCTCATGGTAAGCCACCAGGCGTCTGTCCTTTTCAGTGAGAACCCTGCTTTTCTTTTCAGGTCCTGCTATGACGCGCGTAATTGCCTCCTCCAGCTCATCCATGCCTATTTGTTTCTGACCCTTCCTGGCCGCTAAAATGGCAGCCTCATTCATCATATTCTCCAGATCAGCTCCCGTAAATCCAGGGGTCCTCTTGGCCAACACCTCCAAATCCACTTCAGGCATCAGAGGTTTTCCTCTTGAATGAACTTTCAGAATCTCCTCACGGCCTTTTATATCGGGAATCCCAACGGTTATACGCCGGTCAAACCTACCCGGGCGCAGCAGGGCAGGATCCAAAATATCCGGCCTGTTGGTAGCCGCAACTATAATGATCCCTTCGTTAATTGAAAAGCCGTCCATCTCAACCAGCAATTGGTTCAGGGTTTGCTCCCGTTCATCGTGTCCTCCGCCCAGGCCGGCGCCGCGATGCCGCCCCACAGCATCAATCTCATCAATAAATACAATACAAGGCGAATTCTTCTTGGCCTGATCAAAAAGATCCCTGACTCGTGATGCACCCACACCAACAAACATTTCAACGAAATCAGAACCGCTGATGCTGAAGAAAGGCACACCTGCCTCTCCGGCTACAGCCCTGGCCAGCAGGGTTTTCCCCGTACCCGGAGGTCCAACCAGAAGAATGCCCTTGGGAATTCGCGCCCCCAGTTCCAAATACTTGCGGGGGTTTTTAAGAAAGTCCACTACTTCCTTTAACTCATTCTTTTCTTCATCTGCACCTGCAACATCTTCAAAAGTTATCCTGCGCTTGGTATCCTGATGCAATTTTGCACGACTTTTACCAAAGGCCATAACCCGGTTGCCTCCTCCCTGGGCCTGCTGCATGAATACAAACCAAAATACTACAAACAGGACAATTATAACGGCAAAAGGCAACAAATTAAGCCACCACGGCGGTTCTGCAGGTGGCTGTGGATCCCAAGCAAAACCAAAATCTGCCAGTGTTATATCGTCAGATGACTTCCCCAGCCGTCTGGCCTCCGCAGCCCTTACATCCTGTAAAAATGCTTCCATCGAAGGCAGATATACCTGGAAGTCATACTTATCGGGAAAACTATTTTCATATCTGGAGCCCTTTTTCACACCTATAGCGATATTCTCTACAGTCCTCAATTTTGAGATATTTCCATTTTCTATCTCCCGGATAAGCTCTGGATACGACATTTTTTGATGTCCCACATCTATATCAAGAAGAGTAACTATGAAAATAATCGCGATCAATAAAATCAAATAAAAGCCTGGGCCCCTTAGAAATCTTCTCAAACCCAGCCCTCCTTCTAATCTATACATGTAATACAACGTTATTGTTGTATAGAAATATTACCTGCAATAATCAATTATAGGTATATTCCTTATTTAAATCACACAAAAAAACAGCCTATTTTGCTTTTATATTGTAACACAACAGCATGCAGTAATGCAACGCATAACCCGCATATTTCCCTTTAATAAACTATATTGGGAACTTATTCGATATCGTTGTCATCCAGTACGCCGATATAGGATAGATTACGATACTTCTCTGCATAGTCCAAACCGTATCCCACAACAAACTTATCGGGTATGACGAATCCAACATAATCTACTTTTACCGGAGTCTGACGCTTGGATGGTTTGTCAAGACAACAACATATCTTCAGACTCTTTGGATTTCTCGATAAAAGATTGTCAGCGAGATAGTTCAGAGTCAGCCCGGTGTCCACTATATCCTCGACTATGAGCACGTCCTTTCCCTCAATCTCTTCATCCAGGTCTTTTAGTATACGCACCACGCCCGAAGAATGGGTTGAACGGCCATAGCTGGAAACCGCCATAAAATCTATTGTCAGGGGAAGCTTTATCTGTTTTACCAGATCAGCCAAAAACATTACAGCCCCCTTCAATATCCCGATGACAACCAGATCTTTCCCCTGGTAGTCCCTTGTAATTTCTTCTCCCATTTCACTAATGCGTGTCATAAGTGTTTCCTGATCAATAAGAACTTTTCCGATGTTCTGCAAGTCATTTCCCTCCTTCATATGTGCCCTCCTTCTATCTATATATAAAATGGCCTTCCTTTTTAGCTAATATAAACTGTATTTGTCCTACTCTTTAAACAGATGTATTGTTATAATTTTTGTTCTCAAGCAAAGACCGTGCACTGAGTTCAACAATATTTCTCGTGCTCTCAGTTATCCTGTAATCCTGGTGGATCTGCCAGCCAACCACCCAAATAATATTTTGCTCATCAGTTACCAGCGGGATACAATCCCGTTCTCTTCGCGGAATTTTATTGTCTATAAAATAATCCTTGAGTTTTTTTACACCCTCCATACCAAAGGGTTTAAACCGATCACCTTTTTTCCGGTTTCTCACTCTTAGCTTTCCTTTTATAACATCACTATCTATATATATACACCACGGGGATAAAAAAGAAACTTCCTGAGACTGTACATTCCGGGCAGAAATTTCCATATTGTTTTCCTTAATTACCGCTCTGCCTGGAATATTCAGATGGTACTGATAGCTAATCTCCCGATTCATAGTTATGTCATATGACAACACAACATGCTCGTAATCTTTGTAAACCACTATCTTCCCCGGTAACTGTATCTGAGACCCGGTTGACGAGTTTAACAGCATATTCAGCACACTGTCTATGTGATTGGCCTGTACATCTTCCAATCCCCGTAAGTGTCTTAGCGCCATTCTTAAAATACGCCGTCTGACAGCAACATGACAGGACATAAAGGCCTTTAAATCGATCCTTACCTCATTGTCCTGATCCACAAATACCGTCATCTCCTCATATTGTTCCCTGCAATAACTATCCAAAAATTCTTCTTCATCGCCAATAAGGGTTCCCATCCGAATAAGGGCATCAACAAAATTCGGATTGAAATTCTTTTGAATATAAGGTATAAGCTGATACCGTATGCGATTTCTTGTATAGCCGGTATCACGGTTGGTAGCGTCAATACGGAAGCCTAATCCATTGTCCCGGCAGTATCTTTCTATGTCACTCCGCGTTACATTCAGAAGGGGACGTATAAACTTACGGTTACGTACAGGTTTCATGCCCCGCAATCCCTGCATTCCGGTACCGCGCAAAATATTATGGAGTATGGTTTCGGCCTGATCATCACGATGGTGACCCAGCGCGATTTTATGCCCTTCCACTTTTTGAAGCACCTGGTCAAAAAAGCGGTAGCGGACCATTCTTCCGGCTTCCTCCTCAGTAACACCCATTTCCCTGGCCAGTTCGGGCACGCTAAATCTTTCAATAAATAAAGGGACATCCCATTGCTGACATAATTGGACAACAAAGTCCGCATCCTGATCAGCCTCTGTCCCTCTGATCCCATGATGCACGTGAGCAGCAAAAAGCGTAATACCCATGGTTTGCTGCAGCTGTTTTAAAAGGTGTAACAAAGCTACTGAATCTGGACCGCCGGAAAGCCCGACCAGTACCCGTTCCCCTGAAGACAGCATTTTATGCTTATGGATGGTATGGAGAACTTCTTTAAGCATTCGACCACCTGTATTATCCGAATAAAAACATTGTAGCCTTTTTGTCAATATTTTTCAAGGGTAATTTTATGAATCTTGCCTCAGGGCAAAAAATGTGTTTTATAAAGTAAAATAAGCCGGCTTGAAAAGCCCGGCCTGTATATGATCTAGATGCCTGGCTTCCAGATCCTGCTCACCATTACAGTCATATCATCGTTAGCTATGCCATTCGTTTGTCCTAAAGCTTCTTCCATAATAAAATCAGCCAGCTCCTGGGGATTTCTGGTATTACATTTTAAGATTGTACCGGTAAGCCATTCATCCTGATCCAATCCGGAATCAACACTGTCAATTATTCCATCGGTCACCATTATAATCATATCCCCGTCTTCCAGTATTACATTCATGGCTTCGGCATGAATTTCTTCAAGAATCCCCATAGGCAAAGCCTGAGCTTTTATTACGTCCACATGATCCTTTCTCTTGATAAATGTTGATACAGCACCAATTTTTATGATGTCAGCCCTGGCGTTAATCAGATCTATAACACAAAGATCTGCGGTAGCAAATATCTCCTCCCTTGAACGGAGTACAAGCACCGAATTAATTGTATTAATCGTCATATCAAGATCAAAACCGGCTTCAAGGAAATTTTCCAGGAGTGACACAACAATACTGCTTTCAGCATCAGCCCTGCTGCCCGAGCCCATGCCATCGCTTAAAGCCAGCATATATTTCCCTCCGTCGATCGAGGTAGAGGAATAATTATCTCCACAGACATCGGAATACTGCTTCGTCTTCCTGGATATACCGGTCACAATTTTGTATCTCTGTGATTCGGTAAACTGAAGAGTACATTCTCTGCGGCTGCCGGTATTACATCCGTTATAATCGCATGTCATAGGTTTCTTTAATATATTGCTCAACTCCTTTTCTATAATCCGTACGCACTCTCTTCTCCGGCCGCAGGTTTTTTTTGTAATACTCACTTTAATTTTTCCGTCGGCTTTTTCTATAACAGTTACTTCCTTTACATGTATTCCCTGTTTATCCAATTCAATTAATATGGTATCCTCAAGATCTTTATTGAACCGGATATCCATATCAAGTTCACGGGCCAGCCGGATTATCACCGTCGATATTCCTTCCAGCTGCCGGGCAACGAGGTCACGGCACTCGTCAATCTTCTGCTGCCATTTATAGTTTATTCTATATACGTCATATGCTTCATGTAAAACATCCAGGACAGCATCCAAATGTAAACAGTTTTCGGCAGTCTCATCGGATATATATTTTTGTTCCGCAGCCCCTCTTGACTCGATTATACCGATAATCTCAAACATATTATTGTACGTACTGTAAAAATTTCGCTGCCAGCAGGCTTTATAAAGCCCGCATTTGGCACACACCCGTTCAACCACCAGGTCAAGCAGTTTATTAATACCTTCCTTTCCTGTCATAACGTTATATTGAGACACTTTCGAAAACACCTGTGCCAATTTGAAGAATACCTGTGAAAAATCCTCCAGTCTGTCTACCATAATCTCTTTTAACCTGTTCATGTGCCCTTTCCGGTTTCTCATTGTCTGCAGGTTGATATCGGAAAACTGCTTCAACCTCTCAACCGTTCTGTGAGGTATAAGCATTAAAATTCCAACTGCTGCTGTTATTTCTCCAAACTTGAGCAGAGTCTCGGTAGAACGGTTAATATAGAATACCATAAGAGCATTTGAAAGAAGAAAAGCACAACTTGTTCCAAACCTTCCCAAACCCCGGAAAGTGCCGGCCATAAGGCCGCAAACTGCAAAATGCCCAATAATTGCCGGTTCAGGTTTACCGGTTATTGACAGGATCAGGCCTGTTGCCGTGCCTAAAGCAGCTCCAATTCCGGCCCCGCCGATATATGAAAATAACAAAACCAAGCCAACGGATAATATTTTTTTGAGGGACAGTTGAAAGAAACTAACTTCCCAGATACCGGCAATAAGAAGTGCCAAAAATATGCAAATGCTGATTATTTCCTGATCCGATAAAACACTGCGTTTCTTTGGCTTTATATATAAATCCGCAACCGGGCCAAACACAAAAACCATTAAAAAGCCGATTATGCTCTCCAGTCCGGCGACAATCATATCATAAACCAGAAAATTCTGCAGATAGATATACATAAGATTGACCAGCACAAAAGAAACCAGCACGCCCAAGGCCGTATGCAAATTCCTCTTTCTCTTTTGCCTGGTTATAAAAACACGGCTGTATATGAAAACAGCACCCAGAATCAACAGGTGTTTTATCACAAAGCTGTTAAGGCCCATGCTGAGAAAACCCAATCCTGCAGCCAACAAGAATATTCCCCACCCCTTCTTTCGCGGCAATATGCTGGCCAACAGGGCCGCACCAAAGGGGGCAATCTCATTGAAAATAACAGCCCGTCCCATCAAAAAGCAAAATATCCACATCAGTATATTTCTGACAGCATCTTTCCATCGGATTCCCGGTATAGCATAATTTTTTGCCGTCTTTCCGGCCAAACCCTGATAAAAATATTCACCCTTTTGTGCCATCAGCCGCACCACCCATAAAACCTGTATATATTACTATATAATGATTCTTTTAAAAATAAGTAAGGACATTATATCAGAGGTATAACAAATTTTTTGTCAATAATAGGTAAGTGCATTTAAAAACTTTACGACATATTGTACAAGCATTAAACACAGCTGATCCCTTTGTTGCCAATAAAAAGATTCAGCTGTCCGGCTGCCGGCACTAAAATGTCAGAATAGTACGGTTTTAGTTAACAGTTATGATAATATGACCATAGAAAAAAATTCATTGACGCTTCAGATTAAATATAGTACCATATAAGTGATTAAAACCCGAGAGGAGGGTGTTGATGTCCGAAGTCTCTGTTAAGGTGGTTTTCAACTGAATAAAAACTGAAATGGGAATACACAAAAAGCGGGGTTATTGCCTATGGTTAATCCTGTGTTTTTGTTGTACCCATATATTTGACATTGCCTTACAGAGTGCTTCAACAGACAGTTTATATAGTTTAATTTATATGCCGGAATACATTTTTGCCTGTCCGGTACATCTTTAAGTGTTTTTCTGCCCGATCCCGGATATGTTTTTATTCCGGCAGAAAGAGAAAACTTTTAACTCGGCAATGTATATTTGCCGAGTTATTTATTTATAGCCTCAACGGCATATATTTTAACTCCGTTTTGCTGCCCGCAGGAGCATTCTGTCATTGACAGGCATGATATGTTTCCTGCGGGCTTTTACATTTTATTTTGGAAGGAGATTGAATCAGAATGAAAAGAATTTATCAGGCATTGGAATTTGATAAAGTACTCAATATGCTTACGGAACATGCCTTATCCGACAGGGTAAGGGACAAAATCCGTAAGCTTGAACCGTTTCTTTCAGAAGCTGAGGTGATCAGGCATTTACACGAAACTACCGAAGCAAGATCGATCATAGAGCATTATGGCGATCCTCCCTTATCATCAGTGGACGACCTGAATAAGTCATTATCACTGTTGGGCAAAGGAGGGATGCTTACCCCGGAGGAGCTTGTAAAGGTCGCTAATTTTCTTACCGCCTGCAGAAGGCTGAAAAATTATCTAATGAAAGCCCAGCCCCACTCTTCAATCGTAGCGCAGTACGGGTACTCAATCAATGAACTGTCAACAGTTGAAGACGAGATAAACCGATCGATCCGGGGAAACAAGGTAGACGACAGGGCTTCGCCGCTGCTTGCCGGTATAAGAAGAAAAATTGCAATAAGCGGTGAACAAATCAAAGCAAAACTCAATTCGCTTTTGCGAGGAAATAAGAACTGGTTTTCCGAAAGCTTTATATTCACTCGTAACGGACACTATACTCTGCCCGTGAAGAGAGAGTATAAAAACCAGGTCAAAGGAACGGTTATTGATATATCCCAAAGCGGCAGCACATACTTCATCGAGCCTTCGTCAGTTTCAAAACTCCAGAAAGAAATTGCCCTGCTGGAAATTGAGGAAGAAAACGAAGTAAGGCGTATTCTGTATGCGTTAACCGCTCTGGTTGAGGAACACCTGGCATATATCAATATCAATATTGAAGCCATGGAAAGCCTTGATTTTATATTTGCAAAAGCCAAGTTGAGCATTGCAATGAATGCCACTTTGCCTGGCATAACCACTGAGAGAAAGATAGAAATAATATCCGGAAGACATCCGCTTTTGAATTCAGAGAATATTGTTCCCCTCAATTTCCGGATAGGCGGTAATACCCGGGGAGTGGTTATAACCGGCCCAAATACCGGAGGAAAAACCGTCGCATTAAAAACAATCGGTCTTCTTTCGCTGATGGCGCAAAGCGGCCTTCATGTTCCGGCCGCAGAAGCCTGTTTTACCATAAATAATTACGTGCTTTGCGATATAGGCGACGGTCAAAGTATAACTGAAAACCTGTCAACTTTTTCCTCGCATATGACAAACATTATTGAGATACTGGAACTGGCAACCGATCAATCCCTGGTTTTGCTGGATGAACTTGGCTCAGGAACCGATCCGAAGGAAGGGATGGGCCTGGCTGTTGCTATTCTGGAAGAATTGATGTCCAAAAACTGCCTGTTTGTAGCTGTCACGCATTATCCTGAACTCAAGGATTTCGCAGACGTTTATCCGGGGCTTATCAATGCACGGATGGCATTTGACCGCCAAAGTTTGCGTCCGTTATACAAACTGGAAATGGGGCAGGCCGGAGAAAGCTGTGCTCTATATATAGCACGGCGTCTGGGACTTCCCCTTCGAATGATTGAAAGAGCGGCTGCAGCTGCATACGGAAAAAAGGCTCCAGGCTTTACAGACACTGAAATGCGCTCAATAAAGAAGATAAATGATACGGGCAGGAATAAACCGGTTCAAAAAAGAATTATAAAACAGGAAATTAAGGGAACACAGAGAAATCCGAAAGCCGCTGTTTTCAATATCGGTGACAGTGTTATAGTTTATCCGCAGAAAAACATCGGAATTGTATACCGGCAGGCCAATGAAAAAGGCGAAGTCGGGGTACAGATAAAGAAGGAAAAGCATCTGATAAACTATAAAAGGCTGAAACTTTATATACCGGCAGACCGGCTTTACCCTGAAAACTACGATTTTTCCATCATCTTTGATACGGTTCATGATCGAAAAGCCAGGAAAATTATGTCCCGGAAGCATGACCCAAATCTGGTCATCGAAATAAAAAACGAAAATGAAAAATAATTATGCCGGAATTATCAAAGAAGGCTGCCGGACAATGTCCGGCAGCCTGTAACATTCATAATCTTTATTAAATTGTAACATATATCCTATTATAACATGGCGAAAAAATAATTTTTTAAGCTTGTTTCAAAGCCGCATCCTTCTCTTCCAACATGTCCTTTACCTTCATCAGCCTGGTGCGGTTTCCACGCTCATCTTCATCCAGTTTCATCGTAATATATCTTATCGTTTCTTCAAGCTGAGGAATTACAATATACTCCAAAGCATTTACCCTTCGCCGGGTTTTTTCTATTTCATCGGCCAACATCTGGCATGTCTTTTCCATCCCGGCCAGTTCTATCATAAGCGGAAGAATCCCTGACAATGTCAGTATAGCCCCGTCCAGCTCGGCAGATGTGGTGGAAAAACTATATGGGTAAGGCGAAACATCCTCATCGGTTTCTTCCCTGTATTCTATAACCGGAACCACCACTCCCATGATATTACCTGTTGAAGGCGTAATCTCCACCCTGCGGCTGGGAAACATTATTGCCTCCTCCAGGACTTCGGATGACATAACAGCCCGTGTCATTAAAAAGTCCTTAAGTGCCTGGGTTAATTTTTCCTCCACTTGCTCCCTTAATCTCTTATTCTGTCTTACCAGTTCCACAAACCTGCGCACCATCTCATCCCGCTTGTCCTTCAGCAGCTTATGGCCCCTGACAGCCACCTGAAGCCTTTTTTTCAAACGGGTAAGCTCCATCCTTGTGGGATTAACCCTCATTACTGCCATACGTTAATCATCCCCTTTTTTATCGGGAAGGTATTTATCAATGTATTCATCACGTATACGTCTAAGTTCACTTTTGGGTAGTATTGACAGAAGTTCCCACCCCAGATTCAAAGTCTCTTCTATGGACCGGTTGGCCTCATATCCCTGAGATACATAGCGCTTCTCAAATTCATCTGAAAATTTTGCATAGAGCTTATCCACATCACTAAGAGCGGCTTCACCTAAAACAACAGCAAGTTCTTCAGCTTCCTTGCCCCTGGCATAAGCAGCAAACAGCTGGTTCATGGTATCGGCATGATCCTCACGGGTTTTTCCCTCACCAATTCCTTTATCTTTAAGACGGGACAGTGACGGCAAAACATCTATTGGGGGAGTTACACCCTTACGATGAAGCTCCCTGCTCAAAATTATCTGCCCTTCGGTAATATAACCTGTCAAGTCCGGAATAGGATGGGTTTTATCATCTTCCGGCATTGTCAATATGGGTATCTGGGTAATTGAACCCCTTTTCCCGCGTATTCTCCCTGCCCTTTCATACATAGTGGCCAGGTCGGTATACATATATCCGGGATAACCCCTGCGTCCCGGCACCTCCTTACGGGCTGCCGAAACCTCTCTGAGTGCCTCAGCATAATTGGTAATGTCGGTTAATATAACAAGCACATGCATATCCTCTTCATAGGCAAGATACTCTGCTGCCGTTAACGCCATACGGGGTGTGGAAATACGCTCAATAGCCGGATCGTTGGCTAAATTCATAAAGAGCACCGCACGATCAATAGCTCCGGTCCTGCGGAAATCCGAAACAAAAAAATCAGCTTCCTCAAACGTTATACCTATAGCAGCAAATACCACAGCAAATTCGCTTTCGCTTCCCAGCACCTGGGCCTGCCGAGCAATCTGGGCAGCCAGCTGGGCATGAGGCAGGCCTGCGCCCGAAAATACCGGCAGTTTTTGCCCCCGGACCAGCGTATTTAAACCATCAATGGCCGAAATACCGGTTTGTATAAACTCGGATGGATAGTCCCGTGCAGCAGGATTTAAGGGCTCGCCATTGATGTCCATCCGCTTCTTTGGGATTATGTTTGGCCCGCCGTCTATTGTTCGTCCCATCCCATCGAACACCCGTCCCAGCATATCCCTTGACACAGCCAGTTCAATGCTTCTGCCAAGGAACCTCGCTTTGCTGTCAGCAATCCTCAAACCATGAGAACCTTCAAACAGCTGTACCAGGGCTTTATCTCCATCCACCTCAAGAACCCGGCCTCTTCGAATCTCGCCATTGGCCTGTTCAATTTCTACCAGTTCATTGTATTTTGCTCCCTCAACATGCTCTACCAGCATCAGGGGGCCTACTACCTCGGTTATGGTTCTGTATTCCTTAAGCATAAACCAATCCTCCCTCTGACATCAGAGACGACATCTGCTCTCTTAGCTCTTTCATAATATCATCCAGCTGGTCCAACTGATCTTCGGGAATATATTTTGCACGGCCGATACGCTCTCGTACCGTAAGATTCGTAACCTGGCTTAATTCAGCTCCTGATTCAAGAGCCTGTTGCCCCAGGCGATGGAATTCAAGGATTAACTTCAGCATCTTAAACTGCTTATCAAGAGAAGTATAAGTATCCACATCATGGAAGGCGTTCTGGTGCAGATAGTCTTCTCTTATAGACCTGGCCGTTTCCAATATTAAACGATCCTTTACCGACAAGGCGTCCACACCAACCAGCCTTACTATCTCTTCCAGCTGGGATTCTTCCTGAAGTATCGTCATAGCTTCCTGTCTGAGCTTAACCCATTCCTCTGAAGCTTCGCTTCTGTACCATTCATCCAGCCTATCCAGGTATAACGAATAACTGGTCAGCCAGTTTATGGCAGGAAAATGCCTTCGGTATGCCAGCTGGGCATCAAGCGCCCAGAATACCTTAACAATACGCAATGTACCCTGTGTGACCGGCTCGGAAAAATCGCCTCCGGGCGGAGATACAGCGCCAATAGCCGTTATGGCGCCCTCACGGTTATCATTCCCAAAACATACTACTCTGCCGGCCCTTTCATAAAATTCAGCAAGCCGTGAACCAAGATACGCAGGATAACCTTCTTCACCCGGCATTTCTTCGAGGCGTCCTGACATTTCACGAAGAGCTTCTGCCCATCTCGATGTCGAATCGGCCATAATGGCAACGCTATAACCCATATCCCTGAAATATTCGGCAATTGTTATTCCTGTATATATGGATGCCTCACGGGCTGCAACCGGCATGTCAGACGTATTGGCAATCAGCACGGTGCGTTTCATAAGCGGCTCCCCGGTTTTAGGATCCTTAAGCTGGGGAAACTCCATAAGCACGTCGGTCATTTCATTGCCCCGTTCTCCGCAGCCTACGTATACTATAATATCAGCATCGGCCCACTTGGCCAGCTGATGCTGTACCACCGTTTTACCGCTTCCAAAGGGGCCCGGTACGGCAGCAACTCCGCCTTTTGCTACAGGGAAAAAGGTATCTATAACCCGCTGCCCCGTCATCATAGGGAAAGCCGGCGGGAGTTTTTCCCTGTATTTTCTGCCGATACGCACAGGAGTCCGCTGCATCATCGTTATATCAATAACTGTTCCATCATCAGTTTTTACCTTTGCAATTGGGTCAACAACGGTAGCCGGTCCTTCATGCACCCACTCTATGGATCCCTGTACACCAGCAGGTACCATCACACGATGTTCCACTATCGAAGTTTCCTGTACAATTCCTACTATATCACCGGTTTCCACCTTATCCCCCGGTTTCACCCCGGGAACAAATTCCCATTTCTTTTCCCGATCCAGAGAAGGTACCTCCACCCCCCTGACAATCCGGTCTCCAACCTTCTCCCGGATGAGGGTGAGAGGACGCTGGATTCCGTCAAATATGGATTCAATAAGCCCCGGCCCCAGTTCCACACTCAGGGGCTCGCCTGTTGAATATACAGGTTCACCGGGTCCAAGTCCGGAAGTCTCTTCATAAACCTGGATTGAGGCTTTATCCCCCCGCAGCTCGATTATTTCTCCAATAAGTCGCCTGTCGCTTACCCGGACCACATCAAACATCTTTGCATCTGCCATTCCCTCAGCAACAACAAGCGGCCCGGATACCTTTACGATTTTACCTTGCATAGCTTACCTACCCTCGCTCTCCAAATAATATGTCAACTCCTAAAGCCTTTTCCACACTGGTCCTGACGCCTTTGAGCCCAAGGCCCAAACTTCCGGCGTTGTTTGGAATAAGCGTTATCACCGGAAAAGGCACAGCACTGTATCTATCAATGGTCTCCTGAATATCTTTGGCAATATTCTCTGTCAAGAAAAGAACAGCATAGTTTTCCCTGGCTAACCTGTGTATAAGTCTGGCAGCCTCTTCGGGCTGTGTTACAGGAAAAACCGAAAGCCCTAATACTTTAAACCCCAGTATGGAATCCCTGTCGCCAATAACTCCCATTTTATACATAGACATCACGTAACCTCTCGCGAATTTTTTCTGCAGGCATGTTGTTGAGTTTTCCTACCATAATTATACGAATAAGCTTTATTTCATTTTCTTTACCCAGCAGATACCCTACTATAGCCTCTATCCCAAAGGGATTGTGCTTAACCGATCGCACATATTCCATCAGATAATCATCCATCATTTTTTCAAACGCTGTCAGATTCCCATTTCTCAAAAAGTCCTGGATTCCCTCGGCTGCCAGTTTACCGTAGGGAGTGTATTCCAATGTGCTTATTATATTCTCATATGCCTGTTCAATAGCATCAGCAAAATATGAGATATCCAAATCCCCGTATGGAATCAACAAATCCTTAAGGAAATCAAAGTTTTCTCCCAGCCTTTTAGCTCGCAACAGCGAACGAAGATTGATAAGATCCACCTGCTTCCTGAAGTATTGTGTGGCAAACGGATTCCTTGTTTTCCGGCAAACACTGAAAATATAATCGTACATTGCCCGATCCAAAACAGTATCTATCTTCTGAGGATCAATCTTAATGACAAACATATCCTCAATTTGCCGGACAGCATCTGCCATAAACCAGGGCATGGCCTTATGGCCTTCATCCTCAAGCCCGGCCTTTAACACCTCAATAGGGATGGCCCCCATTTCGGACAGAGCCAAATCATCGTTCTCATTGCTCAAATACATATTTTTGAGCAAAACTTTAAGGTTGTGAAAATCATATTTCAGAAAAAACAAGCTCATAATATCCGAATCCGGAGAGATTTCCCCGATAAAATCACGAACCCTCTTCATCTCCCTGATAAGTATCTCTTCATAATCATGAGGAGACCCTATCTCGGCCACCAGAGGAGCATAGCTTGTCTCAGCCAAAATCTTGAGTACATCCTCCGCAGAAGGGGCATCTGCCATTCTTTCAATTCTGTCACGGCCAAGCAGTTTTGTTTCCAAAACCCGCACCCGCGCCACCCCGTACGTATAGCTGGGCTGAGGCATTATATCATCCTTTCTATGATTAGCTGTACAACATAATGCAATTAGCCTTGTCACCAATGCCAATATTCGTAATCCTTGACAGCGTTTCCTACACTGCCGTGAAAAACATTATCAATATCAAAATCAAATTATCAGCTTATCCCAATTTCATTGACAATACCTATATTTATCAGTTCATGTATCTAAAGATAGCCCGCCAAACAGAATATCTGCCACCTGAGGCTCCATCTCGTCTCTCAATGTTTTAATAACAGCCTCAAAAGAATTATTTATTTCTATTCCCCCGGTTCTGAGGATAAAGCCTGCCCTGAACTGTCCCCTGTCAGGAGCCAATCGTAAACAGCCTTTCCTTCCCTGCTTGCTGAGAAGTTCATTCACCTGGTCCAAAAACTTTTGATCCAGCCGGTGCTCATCATATACTGAAAACACTACCTCCTCATCTCCCTCAATAGGTAGGTTAAGGAGGGCAGAAGCGATAACTTTCCGATATTCATCATCCGGCATGTTTTTAATTCTGTCAATTGTGCCGCTGAATACCGCATCCATCATCTCCTGCTTTGCAGCCAGCACTTTTTTCCTCATCTCCAGCTGGGCAACCGTCAGTATTCTTTTTTTATGTTCTCGGGCTGCTTCCAAATTTTCTTTTGTCAACTGCTTTTTCAGCCTGCCGGCTTCAGCTTCCTTGTTTTTCTTTAAGCCTTGCGCCTTATCCTGAGCTGCCTTTATTATTTCATCAGCTTCTTTTTGGGCATCTTCTAAAATTCGCTGCTTTATTTTTTCAATTCCGGTCATGGCTTTCACTCCTATACCGGAATACCGGATACTAAAAGGAAAGAAGCAAGCAGGGCCAAAACAGCATATGTTTCAACCACTACAGGAAAAGTAATGGCTTTACCGAGTTCCTCGGGACGCTTTGCAATTATACCAATGGCAGCCGAAGCCACCTTGCCCTGATAAATAGCTGAAATAAGGCCTACAATAGCAATCGGCAAAGCACTTACAAATATCAGCAGCCCGGTCCCAGGACTGACTTCCACCATTCCGCCGAAAATGTTGAGTTTGTTCATGATAATGAAGCCTATCAGCAAGCCGTAAATTCCCTGCGTTCCGGGCAAAGCCTGCAGAAGCAGAACCTGTCCGAATTTATCCGGATCTTCAGTTACAACACCCGATGCACTTTGTCCGGCAATAGCAACGCCAAATACCGAACCTAAACCGGCCAAAGCTACTGCCACCGCGGCTCCCAAAATTGCATAGATTTGTCCTAAACTAAGTCCTACTTGAGATGATGCTGCAGTTCCTAATACTGCAAACAGTTGAACTAATTCCATATCAAACAGCCTCCTCTTCTTGGTATACATCTATAAATTTTGTTTTTATACGCAGAGGTCTGAAGGCGCGTCCCCCAGACTCAAAGAACCTACCAAAAAACTCAATGTACTGTAACCTGCTGGTATGCACATATGCTCCCAGGACACTTATCAGTATGTTAAAACCATGTCCGGCCGCCAAAACAACGGCTGCAATAATCCAGCCTATCCAGGAATTAGCCGCCATAAGGCCCAGCTGGTTGATAACCGTGCCAATTACACCACCTGATAATGCCAAAGCAAACAGGCGGGAGTAGGACAGCATATCACTGAAATAGCCGGTAATGTCATATAAACTCAATAAACCCGACAACAGCTTTTTTATAATGTTTTTCTGGTGTCTCCCCTGAGTCAGCACAAGGCCGGCCGCTCCTGCCAGAGCCATATACTGTCCGACAGTCTGGGATAAGGCCGCCATAACCACCAGGCCTATTATGGTCACATACCAAAGTCCCTGATCGAATACCGCATCCCAGATTTTACCCTGCCGTATATTCATATAGGCTTTGACCCCCATTCCCGCAAAGATCTGAATAAGCCCCAGGGCAAAGCAAAATAACAGCATGGTCAGCGGTTCATTTATAGGGTCAAACCACAGGGCCGGCAAACCCAGAAGGGCTCCCGCGTTACCAAACCATCCACCAAAAATGCTTCCCCATAAAACGCAGGATATTCCCCCCAGCATTATCAGCATCACCAGCTTTTTACCTGTTCCCTTCAGCTTTAGCTTTCTTAATGCAAAATAAGATAATGCAGCTATAATTATTCCGTAGCCCGCATCCCCCATCATTATACCAAAGAATATAAAGAAAAACGGTGCCATATAGGGGTTTGGATCAATACTGCGGGGGTCCGGAGTACTATATAACTCGGTAACCACCTCAAAGGGCTGTATCAAAGGCGGGTTTTCAAGAGCCACCGGAAAACTCTCTCCCGGTTCAGGATCCTCAAGATGAATATAAATCGCATTGACAGCCCTGTTCAATTTGTCAATAAAGGTTTGAGCATCTGCGGCAGGAATCCATCCTTTGAGTGCAAATGTCCTTCCGGTCCTAAGCAGTTTCCTCGCTTCCTGCTCTTTATCCCTCAATATGGAAAGGGCATCGTAAATGACCTCCAGCTCACTCATCCGGGCTCCAAGCTCCCTTGCTTCCTCTTCTATCCTTTGCCTTTCCTCCATAATATCATTGAGCTGTTCATCACAATAATCCAGAATTTCGGCAGGAGTCCCTTCCATACTGCTAAAGCTGATACGATTAAAGCCAAATTCTTTAAGCTTACTGTCAATCTCCTGTTCCAAAACTTTATGGTATATTATAATGTAACTAATTTGCTCCCTGTCTTCACCCACTCTTTGAATAAATAGTTCTCTGTCGGAAAAATTCGTGTTGATTTCATCTTCAAAGCCAAGAGCAGATCTGCCATCTAGAGTACCTATCAACACACGGGTAAACACAGTATCGCAAATATCCTCCAATGGGAGATCCAGGCCTTTCCATGGAAGCATTTGCTGCTTTATACTTAAAACACGGGTTTCACGGGCACCAAGATCTACCAGTTCCTGTTCCAGCTTTCGGCAGGTTTGAGCTAACTGTAAAGCGCCATCAATCCTTTTAAGCATTTTTTCCAGCTCGGCAATGCTGACGCTTTGCTTGGACGCAAAGGCTCCGCGTTTTATATTGCTGTAACGCCCAATGAACTTAAGAGCAAATTCTATTTCAGATAACCGGAACTCAATCAGTTCCAGAGCTTCAGAATCACTGTACTGTTCAAAAACACCACTGGCTTCCAGCTGCCCTTGTTCATTGTTATCGCCATCTTCGCCGCTGATTTCAATAATTTCAACATTTCCCATAAGCTGAAGAGTATTGAGAATTTTCTCCCTATCAGCCTGCAGGCCAATAAGAAACACCTTTTTCATGTCAATTATGGCCACTTATATTCACAACCTTTCCTAAAACCAAGGAAATGGCTTCATCCATCCTGTCCTGAGCAAGATGTCGAATCCTTTCACATTCGTCATCTATTTTTTTGTTCAACTCTTCAATCTCTCTTTCAGCTTCTTCCTCAGCCTGCTTTATAAAGTCCTGCCTTTCCTGCTGCCCCTGCTGTGTGATACCGGATACAAGATCGTTTCCATATTGTTCCGCCTGGTTTAAGATGTCCCTGGCCTTCTCCATGGCCTGTTTCCTGATGTCCTGGGCTTGTTCCTCTATTTGTCTTATTTCATACATGGCATCCATAATCATTGATTTCTTCACCTCTTTCCAGCGGCTGTCTGCTCATTTAAAACTATTTTGTGCCGAACAATCTGTCACCGGCGTCCCCCAGACCCGGCACTATATATCCATGTTCATTCAGGCATTCGTCAACAGCAGCAGCAAAAATATCCACGTCACTGTGATCCTTTTCAACCCGGGCTATACCTTCAGGCGCGGCTATCAGGCACATAAGTTTTATATTTTTTACTCCTTTTTGCTTTATAAAACTTATGGCTGCCGAAGCCGAACCTCCGGTGGCCAGCATAGGATCGATTATAATTATTTCCCTCTCCTCAACATCATAGGGCAGTTTGCAGTAATATTCAACCGGCTCTAATGTTTCGGGGTCGCGATACAGTCCTATATGTCCAACCTTTGCGGCCGGAATCAGCTTAAGCATGCCATCAACCATTCCCAGGCCTGCTCTCAGAATGGGCACTATCCCCAGCTTTTTCCCGGATATAACCCTGGCTTTTGCCTTTGCAACCGGCGTTTCAATCTCCACTTCCTTAAGAGGCAAATCCCTGGTAACTTCATATGCCATAAGCAAAGCCAGTTCTTCTACAAGCTCTCTAAACTCTTTTGAGCCTGTCTCCTTATCCCGTATCAGAGACAGCTTGTGCTGGATTAGCGGATGATCCAAAACATGTACTTTCCCCATTATTATTTTCTCTCCTTTTTCATAGGCTTATCTAAAATGATTGAACATAATGAACAAAAATAAAAGGGATCAGCTCCCTCTCTCCGCTGTCAATGCTTTAAGTCCTTCAGGTCCTGCAATAAGGGCTTTTTGAGCCATCCCTATAAAAAGGCCCGTCTCCACAACTCCTGGAATAGATATCAGTGTATGATTTATCTTATGTATATCAGGCGCATCGGAAAAATACAAGTCCACTACAAAATTACCGTTATCGGTTACCACCGGACCATCCTTTTTCACCGCAACTCTCAATTGTGGATCTGCACCTGTCTCCTTTACCCTCTTCATTACCAATCCAAGTGCTGCCGGTATAACCTCAATTGGAACCGGAAACGAAGAAGCCAGGCGTTCAACTAACTTGGAATGATCTCCAATAAGAACAAATTCATCAGCCATAGCTGCAATAATCTTCTCAATGGTATGAGCTGCGCCACCGCCTTTAATGGCATTTAAGCTGTAATCAATCTCATCAGCCCCGTCAATGGCAAGATCCAACTTATCAATCAAAGAGGGTTCCTGTACAGGTATCCCTAATTGGGTACACATAAGCTTGGATTGATAGGAAGTCGGTACACCACAAATTGATAATCCATCTTTAACCCTTCGCCCTAATTCCTCAATAAAAAAAGCTACAGTAGAGCCGGTACCAATGCCGACAACCATGCCGCTTTTCACTAAATCGGCTGCTGCTGTACCTACCATTTTTTTGAAGCTTGCATTATCCGATGCTACTTTCATGATACAACAACTCCTTCCGCATATTCTTTAATATTATACCCCAGAACAACTTGCTATTGCAATACGAAAATGCTTCATGAGATCATAATGCGAATTTCGTAAAAAATAATCCCCGGTTTGATGTGCCAAGAATATTATTCCGCCTGCTGGTGCTTAAGGCTTAGAACCTGTAGCACTCGCTCCAGGCCTTCACCAAAACTCGCTATCGCTCAAACATTGGTTCCGGCTATCTTCCGCTTCGTTAACAGGTTCTAAGCCTTTGCGCAAGGCAGGCTCCATAATATTCTTCACAACGATATTCTGTGATAAGCATAATACGCTCTTATTTCGTAAGCTTTTCAACAAGCTTTTCCAGGGCTTCTTCCAAATCAAGAGCGCATTCTTCATAAATTTCAGGCGGTTGTCCAAACGGGTCCAAAATTTGGGCTGATTCAGGGGAAATCCGTCCATCATATGCATACTCTTTTAGCACATGAACCTTATGTGCGGCTTCGGGATACATGCTGATCAGGTGCATTTTATGCCTTCCGGTCATGGTCAGTATAAGATCGGCCTTGTTTATAAGGTCAGGACCGATCCTTCTTGCCCTGTGTTGGGATAAATCTACTCCCCGCCTCTGCATTACACGGACGGCCTGCCAGGCGGCTTTATCTCCTTCAACGGCGGCCAAACCGGCCGATTGTACCTCTATATCTTCAATACCCTTCTCTTTAAGGAGTTTTTTGAATAAAGCCTGGGCCATACTGCTCCGGCAGGTATTGCCGGTACAGACAAACAGAATCGTTTTCACTTTTTTATACCTCCCTATTATTACTCTCAAGGATGCAGACATTCTTTATATTTAAGAGTTTACAGCTCCTATAAGTCATATCCTTCTTTCGGGGCTCCATTACATCTTGAGGTTTTCACTCTCCAGGCACGTCATACGTCAATCACATTAAAGCCTGCCGCCCTTATCATACGGTTCATTATAGCCAGCCCCTCGTTACTGGTGTCCACCCATTCGGCCAGAACAATGTCCACGCCTTTGGCATCAAATTCTCTCAAAACCGAGAACAAGTTGGAAGCCATAACAGCCGGCCGGGTACGCTCGCCCAACACCAGCACCTCCCCTTTGTGATAGCTCTCCCTGGTTTCCTGGGTAGCAAGGACTCCGACTTTCATACCGCTGGCTGAGTATTCTTTGACAAGTTCATTAATCTTCTTCACAATGCTGTCCAGCCGCCCTCTTACTATCAACACCTGCGCCCTGGGTGCATAATGTACGTACTTCATTCCCGGAGATCTTGCCTTTTGTCCGTTGGCAACAGGCTTCAAAACACTTAAGTCCACCCTGACTTCTCCCAGTATCCCTTCCAGCATCTCAAGGGTTACCCCGCCCGGTCTTAAAATAACCGGGATATCAGATGTCATGTCCAGAACCGTAGACTCCAGTCCCACGCGGCATTTTCCACCATCGAGTATAAGAGGAATTATTCCGTCCATATCTTCCAGTACATGCCGGGCTGTAGTAGGGCTTATATGCCCGGAACGGTTTGCGCTGGGCGCTGCAATAGGAAGCCCGCTGTAGTCAATCAGCCTGAGAGCAACCGGATGATTTGGCATCCTTATAGCCACTGTATTCAGACCTGCCGTTACTTCTGAGGGAATTACAGAAGACTTCTTAAACACTATGGTAAGGGGGCCCGGCCAGAAAGTTTCCATCAACGCCCTGGCCTTCGGGGGAAGTTCTTTGACCAGCTTGTCCACATCCTGGGTTTTTGAAACATGTACTATTAGCGGATTATCTCCCGGACGCCCTTTTGCCCTAAAAATTTTTTCAACAGCCCGGGGATCGAGAGCATTGGCACCCAGGCCGTACACAGTTTCGGTAGGAAAAGCCACTACTTCTCCCGATTTTATGAGCTCAGATGCCTCTAAAATGGAATTTTCATCCTGTTGTAAATCAACTATCTTCAGTACCCTGGTTTTCAACTGTAAATTTCCCCTTCCACGCTGCTCCTAAATAAGAGATGTTACAAATATTCCTGCTATCACACCAAGTATAAAACCCAGCCCGGGAAGCTTTCCCCTGTATAGTTCCCTGGCGCCCGGTATCAGCTCAATACAGGTTATGTACAGCATTGCGCCTCCTGCAAATCCAAGGCATACACCGATAAAAAAAGGGGATATGCCGCCAAGTAGATACCCTGCCAAAGCGCCAATTCCGGTTGGGATTCCGGCAGCAGCAGCAGCCAACAATACCTTAAATTTCCCCATACCGCCTATCATCAAAGGGGCGGCCATGGCTATTCCTTCCGGAATATCATGTAAAGCTATGACCAGGCTCAACCCAATCCCGTAGGATTCCATGGCTGAAAAACCCGAACCAATAGCCAGCCCTTCCGGGAAGTTATGCAGCGCAATACCTATCCCCAAAAGAATACCGGCTTTTGTATATTGGCTCAAGGGCGTTCCAACGCTTTTTTCACGGCTTATACGCTGCTGCCGTGCAGCAATAATTCTATCGCATGCTACAATCACAAACACACCCAGCACTACCCCTGTTATACCTGATGTTAATCCCCCTATTTCATAAGCCTCGGGCAGTAGATCAAAGCATACCACCGCTATCATAATACCTGCAGAAAAATTGAGCAGGGCACTCAAAAAGCGCCTGCTGGGATTCTTCAATATAAACCCTATGGCACCACCCAGGCCGGTTCCAATAATTCCGGCTGCAGTTCCTATCATGGATGTATATAATAACCGATTCAATATAAATCATCCTAAATCTACTTGATTTTTATAACATTCTATTCAAATCTATATTTGTGTATTCTTCAGCCTTTCAGCCTGATCGCTGGTAATAAGCTCATTTACAAGTTCATCGATTTCTCCGTCCAGAAAACCTTCAATATTGTATATTGTCACCCCAATCCGGTGGTCTGTAACTCGTCCCTGAGGAAAATTGTATGTTCGAATCCGTTCGCTTCTGTCTCCTGTTCCCACCTGGATCTTCCTTGCCAGTGCATATTCCTGCTCCTGTTCCCTCTGGGCAGCATCCAACAGCCTGGCTTTTAATACCCTCATCGCCTTTTCCTTGTTCTTCAGCTGGGATTTTTCATCCTGGCAAGTAACGACAATACCGGTAGGCAGATGAGTAATACGGACAGCCGAATCTGTGGTGTTGACGCTTTGCCCGCCGTGTCCTGATGACCTGAACACATCAATTCTAAGATCATTAGGATTTATATCGACTTCCACATCCTCGGCTTCCGGAAGCACGGCCACCGTTGCCGTGGATGTATGAATTCTTCCACCCGATTCGGTTGTAGGAATCCGCTGTACCCTATGGACCCCGCTTTCATATTTCAAACGGCTGTATGCACCTTTTCCTTCTATTACAAATATAAGCTCTTTTACACCACCCATATCGGTATAGTTAGCGCTCATAATCTCCATCTTCCACCCTTTGCGCTCTGCATAGCGGGAGTACATCCTGAAAAGATCAGCGCCAAACAGAGCGGCTTCTTCTCCCCCTGCGCCTGCCCGTATTTCCACGACAACGTTTTTCTCATCATTAGGATCTTTGGGTATAAGCAATATTCTAAGCTTCTCTATAACTTCTTCATGCTGCTGATTAAGCTGGGCCAGTTCATCCTCCAGCATTTCGCGAAACTCGTCATCCAGCTTTTCATTCAGCATCTCTTTTGCAACCTCAATATCCTGCTCTATTTTTTTGTATTCCCTGTATTTTATAACAATATCCTCCAGGTCAGCATGTTCCTTTATCATCTGTCTCCACTCGTTCTGCCGGGCTATTACATCGGGATCAGCAATTGCCCTGCTGAGATCCTCGTATTTTTTTTCGATAAACTCCAATTTATCCAGCATAAAACTTCTCCTTTGAACAAAAGCTTATTATTTCCAATAATTAATCATTTTGCTGCCAGCATTATTGTACAGCTTTTTTCGGTTCATCACAAGCAAACAGTCCTAAACGCCAATATACTGTACTCTATTTTCAAACAGCAAATCCGTTTTACAACCAACGCCCATCAGTTGAAGGAATATATATGGCATAAACCACACGCTCAATTCCCGCCAGATCCTTAGCCGCTCCAATATTTTGGTAGCATCCGGCGCTTTTGAAAATGGACTTAACCGCTTCAGATTGGCCGTAGCCCACCTCAACAGCCAGCAATCCCCCCGGTTTCAGCCAATCAGTACAGCCTTGAGCCAACCTGTCATAAAACCAAAGTCCGTCATTCCCTCCATCCAAAGCAAGCCTTGGCTCATAATCCCTCACCTGGGGCTCAAGCATTTCGATATCGCCTGAAGGTATATAAGGCGGATTGGACACCACCGCATCAAAAGACCGTATACCAGGGCAGCAGGATAACGGCGAAAACATGTCGCCCTCAAGGAAGGTTATACGTTCCTGTACTCCATGAAGCCTGGCATTATATCTGGCCACTTCCAGCGCCCCAGGAGAAATATCGGCAGCCGTAACATACGCGCCGGGTATAAAAACAGCTAAACTTACAGCTATGGCACCGCTGCCCGTGCCTAAATCCAGTATATGCAAATCACTGTTTTGCCCTGAAGTCCATTCAATCACGTACTCGACCAGAACCTCGGTATCGGCCCTGGGAATTAAAACCCTTTGGTCCACATAAAAGTCAAGGCCCATGAACTCCCTGCGGCTTATGATGTACTGTATGGGATATCCTGAAGACCTCTTCTCAACCAATATAAAATACTGTTGTGTTTGTGTATTATCCAGCTCCCTGTCAGCAGCAAGATAAAGATCATGTCTCTGACATTTTAGTACGTGTGCCATCAGCATTTCAGCTTCCAGCCTGGGGACAGGAATGTTTTTATCCTTAAGAACCCAGGTTCCCTTCTTCAACGCTTCCATCACATTCATCCCCATGATTTACCTCCCTGGCAATACCTGCAGCTTCAACAAAAGCCCGTATAGCTACCTCCAGCTGGTCGTCGTCAGGTTCCCTGGTCGTCAGTCTCTGCAGCATAAGACCGGGAAACATCACAAATCTTACCCCCGGCCAGTCAGTTGTACCAGCCCATCTTATTATTTCATAGGACAGCCCGGCAACAAAGGGCAGCAGCAGAGTCTTCATAACTATTCTGAAAAACATGTTATTCCAACTTAGTGCAGAGAATACCACAATGCCCACAACCATGACCACCAACAAAAACGCTGTACCGCATCTGGGATGAAGCGTACTGTATTTCCTGGCATTTGACACGGTCAATTCCTCACCATGCTCATAACAGTGAATGGTTTTGTGTTCTGCGCCATGATATTCGAAAACCCGCTGAATGTCCTCAATTCTTGTCACCAGTATGATATAGCATAAAAGTATTCCCAGCCTTACAGCTCCTTCTGCCAATCCCAGCACAAGCCGGTGTGTTATCCACGTCTTCAACAGCCCCGTCAGTAGTGCAGGTATTACAACAAAGAACAGCACAGCCATTCCCAACGCCAGTATCAGTGCAAAAAATATCATTACATCTTCAGCTTTTTTGCCTGTTTTATCAGCAACAAATTTTTCAAACCTTGAAGGTTTATATTCTTCTAAAGCAGACTGATCTCCGGACATCTCTGCCGAATCCATAAGAGACTTAACGCCAACAATCAGGGTTTCAAAAAAAGTTACTATCCCCCTCACAACCGGCCATTTTAATATGGGGTATCTATCCTTAATGGAACCGAGTTCCCGGGTGTCCACAACGATTTCACCGTCGGAACGTCTGACAGCAATTGCCATACGGGACGGCGCCCGCATCATTACACCCTCTATTACCGCCTGCCCTCCTATATTACACTTCTTCATTGTTTTCACCTTTTCACCCCTTACGGTAAATAAAAATGCAGACCAGGGCACAACCCCAATCTGCATATTCTACGTGGAATTTATACCTGGTCGCTTTCCATGCCGTATCTTTTCTTAAACCGTTCCACTCGTCCACCGGTATCCACTAGCTTTTGTCTCCCGGTAAAGAAAGGATGACATTTTGAACATATCTCAATCCGAATCTCCTTCTTGGTAGAACCGGTCTCAAAAGTTTCTCCACACGCACACCTTACTACAGCTTTTCCGTACTCAGGATGTATGCCTTTCTTCATTATCGTCACCTCTTCCGTTGAATATTACACATCTATTATAAATTACAACTACTATAGTATAGCATAGTACTTATAAAAATATCAATACAATTTTTCCAAACAAAAACCCGGCTTTTCAGACCTTCCATTGCGGTAAAATCCTGGCTTTCTGCAAGGCCCTTAAAATGGCTACAATAATCGGGCCCAGGAATAATCCTATAATGCCAAAGATTTGCATACCCACATATATGGATATAAGCGTAACCAACGGGTGTAACCCCAAATTCTGGCCCATTATCTTTGGTTCAAGAGATTGGCGGACTACCATTATGACTATATACAATCCGATAAACCCAATTGCCCTGGGGACATTTCCAATCACCAGGTTAAAAGCTGCAGCAGGAATCAGGACTGTACCTGTACCCAATATGGGCAGCGCATCCACAAAAGCCGTCAATAACGCAAAAGAAAAAGCATATTTCACGCCTATAAGGCTGTATCCTATCAACAGCTCGATAAAGGTAACTGAAATGAGAATAAACTGTGCTTTAATAAAGCCTAACAAAGCTGCCAGCAAATCCTCTTTAATAGAACGGATTTTAATTCTCCAGTCTTCAGGTATCTGCTTGTATACAAAGCCGGAAACCTTTTCTCTGTCCCTGCTCATAAAAAATGAAGCCACCAGGGAAATTATTATAAACAGAAAAAACTGGGGAAGAAATCTTGCAATACCCATTATATAATTCAACAGGCGTTGTAAGTAAGAAGCAATATTTCCCACGAAAGACCCAAGGGCATCCCTGATGCTCTGTTCAATGTCAGGAGGCAAATCCAGAAAAAAGTCCTGGGTCTTTGCAAAAATTATCTCTATATACTGCATAACCTTCTGAGCGCTGGGAAATTCCCTGGCCAGTCTCCATATTTCGTTAACTATATTGGAAAAGATAAGTGTTAATCCCCCGCCAATGATCAGAATAAACGCTGCAAGCATGATGGCTACAGCCACACCCCGGGGCAGTCTGGCTTTTTTTGAAACATAGCGTACCGGCCGTTCAATCATGAAAGTAATAAGCAGAGCCACCACAAAGGGAGCCACATACGGCACAACTTTTATTAATACCAGCAGAATTATGGAGAGAATTAACAATATCCAAAGCGTAGTCTTTAAGTACCTTTTATGTTTTGGATTTAGTTGTATCATATACCCTTACCCCGTTATACTAAATACTCGATGGTTCATCGGTAGCCGTAATAGGTGTCATTATCCCGGTCGCTTAAATAACCTTCCTTTTCCATCCTTTCAAAGTGATCCATCATCAAATCAATGAATTCATCATTGGAATTGGTTCGCATCAGGTCGTTTATTATAATTTCAACTACCCTGTCGGGACGGCCTTCGCTTAAGTTCTTACGTATAGACCAGACTCCCTCAAGCTCCTTCTGAGTGAGCAGCAGCTCTTCCCTTCTGGTTCCTGAACGGAAAATATCAACAGCAGGAAAGATCCTCTTCTCAGACAACTTCCTGTCCAGGTGTATTTCCATATTGCCGGTACCCTTAAACTCCTCATAGATAACCTCGTCCATGCGGCTGCCCGTATCAATCAATGCTGTAGCAATAATGGTAAGGCTGCCTCCTTCTTCAATGTTCCTCGCTGCGCCGAAAAACCTTTTTGGCCTGTGAAGAGCCGCTGAATCAATACCTCCTGATAATGTCCTGCCGGTTGGAGGTACGGTAACATTGTATGCGCGGGCTAAGCGGGTTATACTATCCAAAAGTATCACTACATCCCGTCCATGTTCAACCAGTCTTTGGGCACGCTCCAAAACCATTTCAGCTACCTTGGTATGGTGCTCCGGCAGTTCGTCAAATGTGGAATATACAACATCGCCTTTTATAGACCTTTGCATATCGGTTACTTCTTCAGGACGTTCATCAATAAGCAGTACTATCAGGTATATATCGGGGTGATTCAGTACAATACTGTTGGCAATTTTCTTAAGCAATGTAGTTTTACCTGCCTTTGGCGGAGAGACAATCAAACCTCTTTGACCTTTTCCTATAGGCGATATAAGGTCAATTAAACGTGTAGCCAACTCTTTGGGATTTTTGGGATTTTCCAGGGTTATGCGCTGATCCGGATATATAGGTGTAAGTTCATCAAAAGGTTTTCTTTGATTGGCTTTTTCAGGATCCTCATCATTTACCGCTGTTACATAGAGTAAGGCCTGAAATTTCTCCCCTTCTTTGGCGGGGCGGGTTTTTCCTTCTACAAGATCCCCGGTTTTTAGATTGAACCTGCGGATCTGTGACTGGGAGACATATACATCCCTGCTTCCGGACATATAGTTGTCGGAACGCAAAAATCCGTATCCGTCCGGCAATACCTCCAGGACGCCTTTTGCATCTCCACACTCACCGGTATTTAACAATATTGGCACAGCAGGATTTGACGTATTATAATATTTCCGGGCATAAGCAACCTGTCTTTCATAATCCTCTTTGTCGCTGTCCAGCCCATCAACATTCTTGCGTCTGTCTTCCCTGACGCTCTCGTCCTCTGTTTCATCCTGAAGCCCAACGCCTTCCTCATCGTATAATTCAGGGCTTTCCGGCTTCTTATCCCCGGTCTCCTCCTTTGACTGGGTGTCGTCCGGCAGATCCTGCTGCACGGATTTCTGCTCAATCTCCTGTAATTGCTCCGGCGCTTTGCCCTTTGCTTCCTCCTGCTGCCCGGCCTGAACGTCTTTCTTCCTTGGACGCCCTCTTCTGGCCGGTTTGCGCTCCTGTTCAACGGGCTGGCCGGGCTGAGCCGTCTCCTGCTCCCTGTCATGGGCCTGCACTTCTTCCTGCTGCAGGCCTTCTTGTTTGCGTTTCTTTTCAAGCCATTCCCTTTGCTGCATCTCAGCCATTTCTTTCAATTTCTCCTGTATCAGCTGAATAAGCTCGGCTTTTTTATACCGGGTAACGCTTTTTATTCCTATTTCCTTAGCAAACTCTCTCAATTCAAGAATTGTATTATTCTCCAGTTTATTTAAATCCAAAGTCATTTCCTCGCTTTCTATCTTTAATTCTCTACACTCAACATTTGAAAACCTTTGTTTTGAAAAACAGCCTTATATATCATATAAAACTGAGCTTATTTATGCCATTAAACAATTATAGAAATTACAATTGGCACAGGGACATTACAGTAGAAATTTGATGGAAATATGTTTCTTCTACATATTATTGCCAGCTTACCATCTTTCATACTTATTTATCAACCATGCAGAAACAAATGAATACAATATTTTCCGCAATTACAAGAAATTATATGCATAAACAAAGCTCAAACAGTTTTATTACGTCCTACGCCTGACTCCCAAACAAAACTATGGGTGATTTTTATTTTATTGACCTCAATGGAACGCTAATTCAAATTTACAAAAGCAAAATGAATAATTTTTCAGCTTTTGTATCCAAACGATCTTCCCCAAAAAGTGAGAAAGCAGATTTGATAGGCATCCAAGGGTACCCATATTATATGGTATTGTGTGTAGGTTCATCAATATATTACTTCAAATCATATCTTGAGTCAACATTAAAATTCACAAAAAACCCTACTCAAAATTGGTAGGGTTGAATAAAAAAGATGTATTTATATAAATAAGCCTAATCGTCTTTTCGCTTTCGTTTGGCATACTCATCAGCAGCGCCGATAAAATCCCTAAACAAGGGATGAGGCCTGTTAGGTCTTGATTTAAACTCGGGGTGAAACTGAACTCCGACAAACCAGGGATGTCCTGTCAGCTCTACCGATTCCACCAGCCTCATATCCGGCGAAGTTCCGGATATAACCAGGCCGTGGGAAGTAAATGCATCCATAAAAACGTTATTATACTCGTACCTGTGACGGTGTCTTTCGTACACTGTTTCCTGGCCATAGGCCTTTCTGATTAATGTGTTTTCGCGGGTCTTGCAGGGATAAACACCCAGCCTCATTGTTCCTCCCTTTTTCTCTATATTCTTCTGGCCGTTCAACAGATCAATCACGGGATAAGGAGTGTGTGGATTGAATTCAGTACTATGCGCGTTTTCCAGGCCAATGACATTACGTGCAAACTCAACAACGGCAAGCTGCATTCCAAGACATATACCGAAATATGGAATTCCTTTTTCCCTTGCATAGCGGATAGCACATATCTTGCCGTCAATTCCCCGTTCGCCAAATCCGCCCGGAACCAGGATGCCGTCCACATCTGATAAAAATGAATCAATATTACTCATGCACAACTGTTCTGACTGAATCCATTTAACCTCAACTTCCACTCCATGAGGCAACCCGCCGTGATAGAGGGCTTCAACTACACTGATATAGGCATCATGAAGCTCCACATATTTGCCAACCAGGGCTATTTTAACCTTCTTTTTAAGGCTTTTCATGTGTTCCACCATCTGGTACCATTCGTCCATGTCCGCCTGTTCACAGTTTAACTTCAATTTCTCTATTACCAGATCATCCAGCCCTTCATTCTTTAGCATCATAGGCACTTCATACAGATTATCAGCATCTAAGTTCTGTACCACCTGCCTGGCTTCCACGTTACAGAACAGCCCTATTTTCTCTTTTATCTCACAGTTCAGAGGTTTTTGGGTCCGGCATACAATTACATCAGGTTGGATACCTATGCTGCGCAGCTCTTTAACACTATGCTGGGTCGGCTTAGTTTTAATTTCACCTGTTTTGCTTAAATACGGCACCAGCGTAACGTGTATATACATACAGCTGTCCGGCGGTACCTCCCATTTGATCTGACGAATGGCCTCCAAAAAAGGCAGGCTCTCTATATCACCGACAGTCCCTCCAATTTCGGTAATAACCACTTCTACATCAGTATCCTCGGCTACCTGGAATATCCTGTTTTTTATCTCATTTGTAATATGAGGAATTACCTGGACGGTACCCCCGAGGTAATCGCCCCGCCGCTCCTTATTTATAACCGACCAGTATATTTTGCCTGTGGTTATATTATTGTTTTTATTCAAATTTACATCTATAAACCGCTCATAGTGACCCAAATCCAGGTCAGTTTCGGCTCCATCTTCGGTGACAAAAACCTCCCCATGCTGATACGGACTCATAGTGCCGGGATCAACATTAATATAGGGGTCGAACTTCTGGATAGAAACCTTCAACCCCCTGCTTTTTAACAACCTGCCCAAAGACGCAGCGGTAATCCCTTTTCCAAGAGAAGACACTACACCTCCGGTGATAAAAATAAATTTAGCCACCTTATCCCCCTCCGAACATTTTTCAACATAATTCTACAATCATCAATTTTATACATTACATCATCATGTTGTCAAGGACTATTTGAGATATACGGGCTTTTGCAGAATACTATTCCGCTCACTGGTGTTCAAGGCTGAGAGCGTTTATCGCTCGTTCCAGGCTTCCGTCATAAACCGCATATGCTGCAAGGTTCACTTTTTATAGTCCAATACTATAATCCTGGTACCTTTGCCTTGAATGACCTGTTCTGTAACTTCCAATGTGTTGGTGTTCATTTTAGTGCCTTCTCCCATAATCTGCAAGAATTTATCCGCGCCATCGATGGGGAAATTAATTCTGTCAGTTTTAAAGTGCATAGGAATTACTACGGACGGGCTTATCTTTCCAACAATCTCTGCTGCCGCATCAGCGTCAACGGTATATGTACCGCCTACCGGAATAAGAAGTACATCCACACGCCCAATCTCATCAACCTGCTCCCGGGTGAGAGAATGCCCCAGATCTCCGCAATGGCAAACCCTTATTCCATCCATTTCAATAATATAAATTATATTGAAACCTCTCTTTCTGCCACCCTCGTCATCATGAAAACTCCTGACCCCCTTAATGCGAATATTATTCACATGAAAGTCTCCTGCTTCACTGATAATTTCAGGTGTTCCCTTCACAGCTTCTATAAAGTTGTGATCATAATGCTGGTGGCTTACGGTAACAATGTCCGCCTTTTCACCGGGAAGATCATAACCCACGTTTTCGTCAAAAGGATCTGTAATAACAGAAACACCAGAATCAGACAACAGTTTAAAACAGGCATGTCCAAACCAGGTTATCCTCATATTCACATCCTCCTTTTTTAAATTTTATTTTAATAATTCTCAATGTCCACCTTCTCAGGATATTCTATATCCTTATTCAGAAAACTGCTTCCTATTTGTTTAAACCGTTGGCTAAAATCGCTTAAATAGTATAGATACCGGCCAGCGTCTTCATCCTCCCGCAGCATATCCCTATGAGCCAGCATCTCCTTTACCTGTCTGGCTGTATCCGCGCCTGGATTAACCAGGGTTACCTCCGGTCCCATAATTTTTGAAATTGTATTTATCAATAATGGGTAATGAGTGCAGCCCAGTATAATAGTATCGGCACCCCATAATTTTAAATCTTTCAAATATTCTTCAGCAGTCAGATATGCGATCTCTGTGTCACTCCAGCCTTCTTCCACTATGGGGACAAATAATCGGCAGGCTACACTGAGTGTCTCTATGCCTGGGTTCAGCTGATTTATAATTCTTGGATAAGCGCCGCTTGCTATGGTAGCTTGCGTCCCGATAATACCAATCTTATTATTCCGTGTAATTCTGACGGCGGCTTCAGCCCCCGGCTCTATAACTCCGATTACAGGTATATCAAAAGTCTCTTTAACGGCTTGCAAAGCCATCGAACTTGCAGTACCGCATGCAATTACCACTGCCTTTATATTTTTGCTTAATAGAAAACGGATACACTGTATTGAGTATTTTATGATTGCCTCCCTGGAACGGGTCCCATAAGGCAGTCTTGCCGTATCGCCAAAATAAACAATATTTTCGTTAGGAAGCTGTGCCATCAGTTCCTTTAATACCGTAAGCCCGCCCAAACCAGAATCAAAAACCCCTATTGGTCTGTCATCCATACTATAAAAACTCCCTTCAACCGCAATGCTTCTCTTTAAACCTGTCAAACGCCAGCTGAATAAGACGATCTATCAGGTCAGAATAGGATACACCGGCAGCCTCCCATAGTTTAGGATACATACTTATTTTAGTAAATCCCGGTATGGTATTGACTTCATTGATAAACACCATTTGGGTATCTCTTTCAACAAAGAAATCAATCCTGGCCATTCCGCTGCAATCAAGCGCTTTATAAGCCTTGACTGCCAGCCGGCGTATTTCCTCCGCCTTTTCTTCAGGAAGTTCAGCCGGAATAATAAGTGCCGATTTTCCGTCATCGAAATATTTTGCGTTATAGTCATAGAATTCATTGCATGGAATAATTTCACCCACTATGGAAGCTCGGGGAAAATTGTTTCCCATTACAGAACATTCGATTTCCCTGCCGTTGATAAAAGCTTCAACCAAAATCTTTCTGTCATATTTACCGGCATAATTTAAGCCGTCAAGTAACTGGTTTCTGTTACAGGCTTTTGTAATTCCAACGCTGGATCCCATATTTGCCGGTTTGATAAAACACGGATATCCCAGGGAGGATTCGATATCATCCAGCACCTGCCGCGGATTTGACTCAAATTCGTACCTATATACAACACGGTAATCGCCCTGAGGCAATCCATGACTGGCAAAAACCGCTTTTGCCATTACTTTATCCATAGCCACCGAGGAAGCCACAACATCGCAACCAACATATGGAATATTTGCCAACTCCAGCAATCCCTGGATAGTTCCGTCCTCTGCATGGGGACCATGCATTACCGGAAACACCACATCAACCGGATAAATCTCTGAAGGATGCTCTATAAGAAAAAAACCTTGGAAGGAAGGATCTCCTGGAAACACAATCGGCTTTGAATTCCTCTCCCATTCTCCTTTTTGTATATCCTCAACATTTCCCTCAAATAAATACCACTTTCCTGATTTGGTTATTCCTATATAATAAACATCATATTTTTGGGGACTTATATTCTTGGCTATTGACGTGCATGACATCAGAGAAACCTCATGTTCTCCCGATTGCCCGCCGAATAGAAGAGCAAGCTTTATTTTCTCAGGCATTCGGTTATCCTCCTTATTAACCCTGTAAACTATAGATATATTCTACTATGCAAACAGTCATAATTCAACGATCCAAAAATATTTTATTTAGTTTTCCAGGTATGGTTAAAATCATTAAAACCTGTTGTATAAATACTTATATACTCTCCAAAGTAAAGCGAAGCGGAGGCTCAGGCCTCCGCTTCGATGGTATTATCCGGCTATTTTACCTTATTGATACTCCTTTCGGCTATTTCGATTGCTTTAGCTACCATATTGCCGCAATCCCGGGAAGTGACATCGCCCCACCCTCGATTTTTAACCACATCGTATACACCTAACTCCCTGGCAATTTCTTCCTTTAGCTTGTCGGACATAATTCCGCGGTTTCTAGCCATACAAATACCTCCTTTGCCGGAAGATATCTTATATATTCCGGCAAATATATTATTCCCCTGAAAAAAACTCAATATGCTGTAAAAAAGCTGGTCATAATACCGCTAAATTGCCAGGGAACCGTTTTCATCAGTTATTATCTTTAATATATTTACTTCTTTTCCATTATTTGCATCTAAATATACAATAAAATTGTCTCCGCCGTATTCTCCTTTGAACTCGTAACACAGTTTTTCTGCTCCTGATTCGGTTGGAATAACAGCCATTGCTTCAGAATTAACCTTCAGCCTGGGATTCACCAGCTTCCGGGCTTCTGATAATGATAATCCGGGCTTCTCTATATTCCGTTTTTTATGAGCAATATGATAGTTACGGGCATCAAAGCCAATTATATCTCCATCTTCCAGCGAAACCTTTACTTTTATCATATCCGGATATATGATGACATCATCCTGCTTATATACATAGTTTATGACCAGCGTACCAGCAAAACGCTGGCTGTAAGTAGGTATCATAGAATTATATCCCTTGTCAGCAAGAAACTTCTCAGCGTTTTTTTGAGCCTCATCAAGGGATATCCTGGCAGCCTTTACCGCTTCATCGGATATCATATTTACCACCTTGCCGCCCTTTTTACTGACCGAGACAAATATAGAACCCTGTCCGTCTTTTGTGCGTATGTAAACACCCCATGTTTCAATATCGGCTGTAGTCTGAGGCCCGTCGTTGATTTCAGCCACCCTGTCCTTTCCCACAAATGAAGCAGCTATGTCCCGGGCTTGTTTCTGATCAATGGTTTCACCTTTTATGCGAATATCCCGTCTTTGCTGGAGGGTTTCTGAAAAAGGGCCGTCATATATAAGGGTCGGATAGTCAATACCCGTTTTTTCGATTTTTGTAAATTGTTTTTCAATGATATTCCCGGAATCCTCGTTGAGTTCAGCCTTGACTTTGGCCTGACGAATTTCTCCCCATTTTACGCCGCCTGAATTGATACTGTCCACCAACACCTTGAGCTCCCGGTTTAAACGCGCACAATTATTGTATAACTCTCCTATATTATTCATTTCTTGCACGGAAAGCATTTGGGCCTGTCCGGTTTTCTTTGTTAAGTAATAGCAGTAATCTGCCAGCTGGTTCATGAACTTTGATGTCCTTATCAATGACAAATGGCCTAAAGGCAGCTGTCCTAAGTTGATCTGGGCAGCATCAGCCTGCCTCCATACATCTGAAAGTATAATCATGCTCTGTCCCTGGTCCCCGCTGACCATTAGCTTGGAGAGTTTGGTTTCTATATCACCAACCTGCCCCACCAGTTCATAAAATGACTTTTGATACAGGTTTTCCATATAGTTGCTGTATTCCATGTTCTGTTGATATTGGTTGTATCCCCATAAACCCACAATCACAAGAACTGCAGCTAAAACTACAGGAAGTAACCATCTGACAACCATATACTTTCCTCCCATTCATTTGTAGTATCCCTATTTTGCAAACCTGTGCCTCCCTATGACGATATGAACCGGGCGTGACCATATCCAGCCGCTGGTAGCCTTGGCCGGATTGTAGTAATAAATGGCGCCATAAGTTGGATCCCATCCATTTAAAGCATCCCTGGCAGCCCGCAGTGCCTCTTCATCAGGTGCAAGGTTTATCTGGCCGTCTGCTACAGCAGTAAAAGCTCCCGGCTGATAAATTACCCCTGCTATAGTGTTGGGAAAAGAAGGGTTTTTAACCCGGTTTAATATAACAGCCGCCACCGCAACCTTGCCGATATATGGTTCTCCCCTGGCCTCAGCATGCACAGCCCTTGCCAGGAGATATACATCACCACCGCTGGCAGTGCCTCCTCCTCTCGACGGCTGGTAGTCAGAAGCCGGGCCGGTACCAGTCAAAGTAATGCCCATGGCTGCCGCTGTCTGCGGACCTACGACTCCGTCCACCTTTAAACCATTCTTTCTTTGAAAAAGTTTTACCGCCTCAAACGTTTTGGCCCCATATACCCCGTCAACTGCACCATCATAATAACCCCACTGCTTCAGTTTGCTTTGTACCTCCGAGACCTTATTTCCTGTGGAACCCCAGTATAGTATTGTTTCTTTGGTTCCACTGCCTTCAATCCAGTAATCCGCCAGCATTATCCCGCAAATAAAAAGGGTTAACACAACGGCTATAACAGAAGGCATACTTTTATGCTTCATATAATCTCCCTTTCTAGCATATGGCTTCTGTTATATTTTTTGTTAACCCAAAATTGTTTATACCCGTCAAATTATGTAAAATTATTCCCTGGTTGTAATCAATGCTGATTATTATAATCGAAATATCTTTGCTTTATACGGAAGAAATGCCTTTTGATCTGTCCCGCATGTTTCACGGCAGAATACTTTGCTGATATCCTTCCCCGGGACATTCTGCTTCGGATTAGCAAAAAAGGATGCTTGCCGCACCCTGATTGCTTCCTGCTCTACGTGATGTTCAAAAACGATAGTATACTTTCAACTTTTTCCCTTGATCCCTTCCACCACTCAAGAATCTTCCATCTATACTCCACCCGTTCCCGCTGCTGAATTGTTTCATCCCCAGTCTGAGAGCCGCAGCCCTCATCACAACCCAACAATCCGCTGTGCTGTCCGGTTTGCACCTGCTGCTGCCGGTGTCGATTTGCTTCTGTGTCATGTTCTCCCGGTTGGGGCTTGTGAGCAATTCCGTGGCTTATATCAACAAAACACAGCGGCGGGAACATAACGCACCACCAGTTAGCTCCTTTTCCCTGCCCTATAACCACCTTTAAGGCATCATATTCCCCTGCAGGAAGGACCAGATCTCCGTATGCCTTTGTCGGAAACTGGAACCGCCCAAACTTCACCTCTACGGGATAGGAGCTGCCGCTGCTTTTTATCTCCTGAAGGGCTGCGTTCTTTATCTCCCTGAGATTTTCAGCGATCCTCTTTCTTCCCTGGTTTATTGACTCAATACCGCTTAATTCCGAGGTGAAATCTTCCAGCAGCCTGTCCCTTACTCTTAACTTCAGCTCCTGATCCGCAGGTGAATCACTGTTAGCTATAACATGAAACCTGATGAATTCCTGTTCAGGTTGGTGAAACTGCATTCCTGTTATAATGAGAAAAAGAATAAATAAAACAGAAGTTAAATACAAAAAATATCTTGTGTATTTCATTTGTCAATACCCCCAAATAGCATTATTGGCCGGATATTTAGCGTACTATTAGAAGTATTGACAATTTTTCATTTTTTAGTCACTGAAAGATATTTTTCCACCATTTCAATATCGCTGGGTTTATCCACATCGTTAGCCAGCTGTGGAAAAGGAGATATGACAGCCACTGCCTTTATATTCAAAAGCTCCGAAAAACGCTGTTCTATATATGATATCGACAATCTCCCCAACATTAACATGGTTAACAGATCTATTCCCAGCAGCCCTGCCGTCTTCCATGGAGCCTTCCGGTATTCTATCAGTTTAATGGCAAAATCCCGGCAGGAGTCTATAACCCGCGGATTTATATAGAACATATTGCCTCCTGTAAATGAGCCTTCCTTAAGCTTTACGTATGTCCTCTTGAAACCCGGAAACATACTTTGATTTGTTTTTTTTGCCACAATAGGATAACACAGATCAGCATCCTTATCAGCGCATCGGTCTATAAAATCATCGATCACCCGGCCGGTGATCATCGGTATGTCCGAAGAAACAATAATCACGTTCGCATCTTCCTTAAATGGCTGCATTGCAGCATCCACATTTTCGAAAAAAGAACCCTGTTCTTCAAAATAATAATCCAGTTTTTGCCCAAGATGTTTTTTTAAAAGATCCACCGGACCTACAATAGAGATTTCATCTATATGCGAAGACTCTCGCAGTGCATCTGCCACATATTCAACCATTGGCCTTCCGCAAATGTTCAGTAAAGCTTTGTTTATCACCCTGATAGTTTCAATATCCGCCTGGTTATCACCGGCTAGTATTACAGCATTCATCCTTATGTTACAAAACCTCCTCCATAATTTCTATCCCGGCTGGTTTGGTCTCAACGACAAAACATTGGGAATAGCGTTCCTTGAGAACACCGTATCCCCTCTGAGCTGACTTTTTATCCGGGAAAATGCCATAGGCCGTTGGCCCGCTGCCGCTCATGCAGCATCCCAACGCTCCCTGGTTCATGATATCTTCTTTTATATGATCTATCTCAGGGTATATGCTTAGCGTAACCTGTTCAAGCACATTTTGCATGCATCGGGCAATACCCTGTAAATCCCTCTTCGCCAGGTTCATTACCATACTTTGGATACTTGGTCTGACTGTAATTTCAGATATGTCCAGGCATTTATATATCTGAGGAGTGTATACATGAAAATCAGGCGTCACCAGCACCATCCAGATCCCATCTGCAGGAGGCAGAGGCATCAAATCGTCACCTATGCCCCTGGCCAGAGCTGTTCCGCCAAGGATGCAAAATGGAATATCACTGCCCAGTCTTGCTGCAGTGGACATTAATTCCCTGGTTGTCAGCCCCAGATTCCACATTCTGTTTAAACCTGCAAATACTGCAGCGGCATCCGCACTTCCCCCGGCCAGTCCGGCTGCCACAGGAATATTTTTGTATATAACAATTTTAATACCCTTATCAATTCCATATGTTTCTTTAATCAACCGGGCAGCCTTATACGCTATATTGTTACTATCCAAGGGAATACTGCTGCTATCGCATATAATTTCAATATCATCCCCGGCTTTTTCCTCAATAACCAGGGTATCATACAGATCAATGGACTGCATCACCATCTCAACGTTATGATATCCGTCATCACGTTTTCCGACCACATCCAGTGCCCAGTTTATTTTTGCCAGAGCCTTCATGACCAATTTTTTCATACTCTATCAAACCCTTGCTGTTTTATATATATTATTATACAGCAAATTATACTGCCTTGTCAGCCACAGGATAGCGTTTAATTAACGATTTAACTACAACCACCGGTTATACCTTTAAGCATTATTGCAAAATAAACAGGCAAACTGGAAAAAGTGTTTGACATAATAAAAGCGCGTTCAAAAGCCTATGTATTCTGACAGGCAGAAATACGGCCTTTGAAACACGCTAAATACATATACTTTTACTCAATTTTCGGTAAAATTTATCATAATGTTACGTCAAGCTTTTTATATATAAGCAGCTTATCACCGGTATGAAGTATATGCGGTTCTTCTATATCATTGAATTTCAATATATTATCTATAGTTGTATTGTACTTTTTGGCTACGGACCACAAGCTGTCACCGGGCTGGACAAAATAAATGTATATGCCCGAATCTTTTAACTCTTCCGCTTCCTTAATGTCAACACCCAGCATTACTTCCTTTTCTATACTGCTGAACACACTAACCTGGACAGACATCACAGTCCGCAGTTCAACCTCATCCGGAGCAATCAAAGTACAACTGACGTGATCAACCATAAACCGGCTTGAACAATCCATGTCTTCAGCGGCACCCTGTACATCAACGCTGTGTCTGAATGGAATATCTTCTTTCAGGCTGGCCAGATCAGAAGAATTCTCACCAGGCTGATATATAATATTGCTCATCAGTATTCCATCGATAACTACTTTTCCATCACTAATGTGCTGGTCGGTTATAATAGGTTTAACCTCGGCATGAAATACCCGATCAGCATGCGGAGCAATTTCAGGGAAAGCAATTGTCTCCTTTACTACCGCTTGATCCTGTATTTCCCCTGCTTTCCGGATCACCTTTATTTTTCTCTTTTTAGGTTCCATGGCTATTCCGGGGCAGTACGCATCCACCAGTATCTCGCGCCGTTCTATTTCATACACCTGCGCTTCAGCCGATATTACTGCCTCTATGCTGAGTATCCTCAGCTCTCCATTTATGTCTTCCCTGGGTTCAACAAAAAGTTCCTGTATCCATGCATTTGCTGCGCAATCCATTCCCTGGTATGCTCCCATGATATCTATGGTATGAACAAACGGCATGTCATAGCTTATGTTCTGTATAGGCTCGCTTTCCTCCTGGCAGGAATACAGAAGTTTGATATTGATATCCCCCTGAAGGGTAACCTTGTTATCAGCCACTTCTTTTTCCTTTACTTTTATATAAGCATCCTTTTTAAGAATCTTTTGTATAGACGGAAATCCATCTTCCAGTTCAAGATCTTCACGAATAATAGACTGTGAACTTCCCTGTTCCCGGCTGCTTATTGCTTCAATCCTATCCTTTAAAACCTGTGCGTCAGGCATATCTTTAAAGCCTTGAACAACCTCAAGCTGAACCACACTGCTGACCTTTCCGTCCAGGTTCAGCACTGCCTTTATATTCAGCTTTCTGCTGTTTACAATCTCGTACTCAATGTGTTCCACTTCAGTATTCAATAGTGACGTCATATCAGATCTTGCGCCTGGAATTTCAATATAATGGGTAAACCCTGTTTCGGCTTCAAAGTTGTCTATTTGCTTATCATCTCCCCCGCCTGCATATAGTATATTGTATCGTATCCCCCCTTCAACCATTAGCCTGTCCTGAATCACTTCTTTACTGCTTAACACAACCTTTCCGCTAACATCCAGTATTTTGCCAATATCAGGCTTTGCCTCAGGAACAATGACATCCCCTTCTATAAGAACCTGGGATATTTCCTGTCCTATCACCTGATCTACCTTTAAAACATCCCTGATATATTCAACGGCCAATTTACCTCCCCCTCCCGAGTTTTTGTCCCATAAAAATCTCTATATATATAAATATAAGTGACCGCCGAAAAATATGTTTAAATTCTTTCATTATTTTTGCATACAACTACCTCTACATCTGAAGTTAAAATATCAGAATATGTATAAGCCAGTGTTTGCATAGCCCTGTCGTCAATATTTATACGTATGGTAAAAATACTTGGATAAACATGGTTAATTATGCCTTCCTGTATTAAGCTTTTTCTCCTTCCCCTGTTAACCTTTAATCGTACCTTTTCACCTAAATTGGATTCCACTACCTTTCTTACTTTCATCAGAGACTGCACATCAATCATCATATCACCCTTCAGCATTTATTTAATCCAATGTTTAGTTTTGCCCCAATATGCATAAAATATAAAAACATTAACATCAGGGAACAAAATTACAGATTTTTTTATCTATATATATAGAAGTGTTCTTTTTTTCCTTTCTCCAAACCAATCACACAATAAGAATACCATCTTCCGGATGGTATTCTTATTGGAAAAAATAAACGCCCATACCGGTATATTAGTATGAGCGTATGCTTGTTTGAAGCAATACTTCCTGGATGAACTCAAATATTTTTGCAAGGATGTTTTATATAGTAGTAATCATTCCCATAGTATGCCGAAAATATACGATTGAACTACTGCAATCATCATTCATCTATTTCGTCATCATCGAATTCTTCATCCAATTCTAAACTCTCTATATCTTCCAAAGTTTCCAGGTCTTCAATGGATTCTACTTCACCGTCCGCTTTATCATCAAACAGTTCAGACTCTTCATCGGATAAAACATCTTCCCATACATCGGATTTTAAATCCTCCTCATCCACATCTTCTCCAATCTGCTCGACCATGCATTGATAACACATATCTTCCCCTGCTTTTATGATGTTTTCTCCGCATTCAGGACATATATCATATTCTTCATCCTTATCAAAATCGTTTATGTTTTTACCAACCTCCTCAAGGCAAACCTTACACAGTACCTCAGTATCTTTTATATAATTCAGGTTGCAGCGTGGACACTTTTTATAAGGCATATCCGTTATCCCTCCGAATAAAATATTTACTGTACTATAATTTTCAAATATATTTGCTTAATCCACCTTTTTATTCGCCGCACTGCAAAAAAATCCTCCTTAAATATTGAAATTTTATATGAATTTGTCTTTAGAAAATATAGTAGTAAAAAAGTCACAAAAACTTTCCACAATTATGGGGCTGTTAGTGCGTGTTTATAAAGTTATCCACAATATCCACAGGTTTATCCCCAGACCTTTATATCAGAACATTTTGGTTGTGGATAGATGGGGTACTTTTTCCACAAAATTCACACCAGGTGTTTTATCACTGTTAATACGGATAAGCAATAAGCCCCCCGTCCAATATATATAAATGCTCAAAGCCCAGCTGCCTGAGCTTAATAAACCCGGTATAAGCTCTTCGGCCTCTGTTGCTTACCAACACAATATTTTTTTGCCTGTCCAGCTGATCCTTTCGCTCCTCCAATTCATTCAGAGGGATATTTACAGCTTCCCGCAGTGTTCCCATCAATGCTTCCGGCCTTGTTCGCACATCAACTACAACAATTTGTGGATCGTGTATAATCTTATTCAGCTCATAGGCCGAAATTCCTTGAGTTTTACCTGTCAGCCTGTCAAAGATCATGCAGGCTGCAATATGAATGGGATGTGAATCCGCTATATGGGGCAGATGGCCAATAAGCTCCAGTTGTTCCAAATCCTCGATCGTACCACCAGTATTGATAACTGCAGTCATCAGATCTACTATTTTTTCTGACAGAATCCCGCCAACGCTTTGGACGCCCAAAACCCTGTGATTTTCCTTATTCACTATAAGTTTAACCAAGTTTTCCCGGCAGCTGCTTCCATGTTTGCCATCATTGATACAAACCGTTGCCATTTCGGCTTGATATCCCTCCTGAACAGCCTCTGCCAGTGAAAGGCCTGTTTTGGATATATTCAAACCAAATGCCTTTATTGACAAAGCCCCGGTTGTGCCTTTATTCAAAACAAGTTCATTATCACCGGCTGTATTGTATCCTGCCACCCGTACTGCTCGTCTGTCTGCAAACATGTTATACATCCAGATTGGCTTTCCGGTTATCTGATTAATATATTGGATGCAGTTGCCAAGGGCATATATACCCGGTATGTTTGTTTCCATATATTCATCCACTTCAACAGCCCCGGCCTTTCCGACAGCAATACCGGCTTTTTTTGCTATATCCACATTAGGCCTTATATCTTCCAGCCATATCACCATATCGGCAGCAAGAATATGATTGGGAGTATGCACTTCTGCCACTTTTCCTTCAGCATTGCCTATCAAAGACAAAACCTTCTCGCCGACCAATGTCTTTATTCCTTTTTGGTCCATCTGTTTTTTGACCAGTTGGGCTATCCCGGCATCAAACCCGTCAAGTATTTGCTCTCCTCTCTCCACCATGGTAACATCAATCCCGCGTTTCCACAAACATTTTGCAACATATATCCCCAGAGGCGAAGCGCCGACCACAACGGCTTTTCGGATCAGTCCGGCATCTATGCCTTCACGTATTGAATATGCATCGTCAATTGAGTCCAGAAAAAAAATATTCCCGGCCTGAATACCCTCAATGGATGGAGGGGATGACTTTACACCGGCTGCAATTATTAACTTGTCAAATTCCAATGATGATTGATACCCTTCCAGTAGATTCTCATATACAACCTTTTTTTCAAGAGATACAATATCAATAACCCTGCGGCAAGGCAGAATCTCAACATTGCAATGCTGCTTTATCTCTTCACCAATTCCGCTCATGTAAGAGTGCATATCTTCATCCACATTTTGAATAAAATATGCCAATTGATACTTATTAAGCAATAAAAATTTCCCGGACAGCAATATTTTTATATCCAGCTCCGGGTTTTCTTTTGCTGCTGCAGCAGCCGCCATAATACCATCAATTTCTCCTCCGACTACCACCAACCTTCTTTTTTCCATATTGGTTCCTCCTTAAGCATCAAAAAGGAATTCATCCCTGCTGTTCAGACATAATCATCCTTTTCTGTCCCGGCGCTGCTGATTATCTATTATACCCTCGTATAATCATATTATGATAAAAATGCACTGCCAACATTTATGCATAAATGCACTTTTATGCAATTTGTTCCATACTCAGTTTGTCAGCAACCAGCGCAATAAACTCTCCATTGGTCGGTTTATCGTTTTTTTGATACACAATATAGCCGAACAACTGATTTATGTTTTCTACTCTGCCTCTGCTCCATGCAACATCAATGGCATGCCGGATAGCCCTTTCCACCTTGCTGGGGGTTGTATTGAATTTACTGGCAATGCCCGGATACAGTTCCTTGGTAATCCTGTTTATAACTTCTTTGTCCTCAACTACCATTTTTATCGCTTCTCTCAGAAAATGATATCCTTTTATATGAGCCGGTATGCCAATGGTAAGAAAGATACTTGAAATCCTTTCTTCAATGTTTTCATTTTTGATATTGTTGGATGAATTTGACCCTGCAGCAGGTTTCCGTACGGTTTCCCTGATCCTCTTTAACATCATCTCGATATCAAAAGGTTTTACCATATAGTATCTTGCTCCCAAATCGACAGCCCTTCGGATCAATTCTTCCTGACCCACTGCCGAAAGACATATTACTGACGGCATGGGGTTAAGCCCTGATAAATTCAGTTGTTCAAGTACTCCCAGCCCATCCATCTGAGGCATTATCATATCCATTATTACTACATCAGGATGAGCTGATTTGATAATCTCCAGACCGCTGAACCCGTCACCGCCTGCACCTACAACTTCCATATCATCCTGCATGTCAATATAGGCCCTGAGTATTTCCCTGCTGCTTTTATTGTCTTCCAATATAACAATTCTAATCTTTTGTTTCATGTTTATTTCAACCTCCCTTTTATAATTGAATAGATAACCGAAAAATTTGTCAAAACTTGATGTTATTTGTTTAATATTATCGAAATATGCCAAAATTAGTATATTTTGTAAATTCACTATTTTATTTTACCACATTTTTCATAAATATGGAAGAATAAAATGCATTGTTTTCCCTAAGCCGTATAGTTTTTATAAAAAATTACGGGGTAACACTCATAGTGCGCTACCCCGTCAAATGAATTTCTGTCTCCTAATATGAATATGAAATCCCACCTGTCCGGGCATCAATGTACAGCAGCCAATAACCCATTCCATAGCCGTTTTTCACAGGCATCCAGGTTGAATATCCCTGCATATAGATGGGCGGCATATCTGTATATCTCCCGGGAACCCCGTATATAATATAGCATACTTCATCTTTTTCCTTCATAATTCCGACAATATAATGATCACGATAAGGATATCCAAAATCATCACTGTAATAATACGGCGATGATATGTAACCATGAATGTTGTATCCGCCGGTCAGCGGCACTTCAACCCATTCTACATTGTCGTCAGCGGTATCAAAAGGATCTACCTTCTTGTTATATTTAAACATCTTATCATAGTACTCTTCTACCCTGTCCCAATAGGTATAAGGCTTGTTTATTTCACTTTTTTCATAATGCGGCTCTTTACCGGTCATTTCATGGCTGTAGCCGGCTTTATACTGTTTATCCTGCTGTTCTTCCTCCTTTTGCTGCAGTTTCTGCCCCCGTTCCCCTGGCAACCTCTGTTGAACTTTTTCACTGCTTTCCTCTTGCTGCAGTTTTTCCTCCACTTTTTCTTTTTTCCATCTTTGAACATCATCCTTTGGGATTTCCTCCCGCTGCTCCTGTTCCGGCTGCTTAGCGCCCTGCCGGATACCCGGTTCCACATCCTGCGCTTCCTGTTTATCATTCTTAACCGGTTTCTCCTCTACATCAGCCATTTTCCCACCATGGGTACCCTTCAAAGTTTGTTTCTTCCCGGGTTCTGTCAATTCAGCTTCTTTTGCATGCAAACTTGCTTCCTTCCCGTCCAAAAGACTCTTTGAAGTTGTTTCCGTTATCCTGTCCTGACGTATCCGGCTTTTTATTTCTTTTCCATAATGCCTTTCCAGTTCCCTTTTTATTCTTCCTGCCCAGTCTAATGTTACCCGTTTATTTGCATAACCTACCAGAGGAAGTTTAATATCCTCCGGATCGTTGCATACAAGGGCTAAACCGTGAAATTGATCAAGGGAATAATTAAACCCGGCTACATGGTTTATATCCAGTTCCAATATACATTCTCCCCGGCCGCGTTCATCAATAACAATGTTTGCAATTTTTAAACAAGGTATATTATTATGTGCAGAAACTAAAAAGATATCATATCCTCCCTTATCGGTTTGCCTGGGTTTAAGATCCTGAACATGGAAGGACATCTTACATTTATCATTTATAACTTCCATTTTACAATGCCCCGCAGCCGTTTTTCCGGATGAAATATTAAATCTTCCATCACCGGGCTGCAAGATGACGAAGGAACGGTGGTAATACCCTTTGGCCAACTTCTTCCCTCCTTTACCCTTTTTGTACTAATATATGAATTGAAAGCAAAAAAAGAAACCCTAATATAATTTTATTAGGGTTTCTTCCAATAATTAATTTATTTATTGCTGTTCGCCGGATTATACTCGGCCAGGGCATTTGCAATATCTGCAAACTGCTGTATACCCAAAAGCTCTCCTCTCACCTTGGGATCGATATTGCATTTTCCCAATATCCATTCCATCCGCTGCCTGTCACCGCCTTCAGGCTCCAGGGTAGTCAGGGCGTTGAGCAGAGTTTTACGCCTTTGTCCGAAAGCTGCCCTGATTACACGGAAAAACATCTTCCGATCTTTCAATTCAACAGGTGGTACTGACCTCTTCCTGAGCATTACAATGGCAGAATCCACTTTTGGAGGAGGTATAAAAACGTTGGCCGAAACTGTACCTACAATTGCGGGACATGTATAATACTGTACCGCTACAGACAGCAGGCCGTAATCCTGCGTGCCCGGAGATGCAGCAAGTCTTTTCGCTACCTCCTTTTGCACCATTACAACCATTACCTCAAAGGAAAGCTCCTTTTCCAGGAAAGCCATGATGATGGGGGTAGTAATGTAATATGGCAGATTGGCAACAATCTTGAAGGATCTGTCCGGAAAATTCTCTTTTATAAGGTTATCCATATCCAGTTTCAAAATGTCACCATGGATAACCTTTACATTGGGGCAGCAGGATAAGGTTTCATTCAATATTGGAAACAGCCTTTTGTCAATTTCCACCGATACCACAAGTTCCGCTCTTTCAGCCAGTTCCCTTGTCAGAGTTCCTATCCCCGCCCCTATCTCCAGCACCAGATCCTGCTTCTTTAAGTCAGCCGCATCCACAATTTTTTTGAGAATATTTCTATCAACCAGGAAGTTTTGCCCCAACCCTTTATTAAATGCCACCCCATGCCGCATCATCAGCTCTTTAACAATTTTTGGAGAAATAAGATTTTGCATATCCATACCATCATTTTGGAAAATAAATCTTCACATTTCTTCGGCCAAATTTCCTGCATTGTCCTTCTGTTTCCATAAAAACGTCTATCCTGTTTCCCTTAATGGCTCCGCCGGTGTCCATGGCTCTGTAGTAGCCATTTAAATGTTCCCATCCTCTTGGGAATTCAACATACACCGTCCTGCGTAACGGGATTACCCTGGGATCCACTGCAATATAACCCACTTTGGGCATGACCCCGGTTTTAGTCGCTCTGCCAGTATGGGTATAAGCAGTAGCCTGAAATGTTTTTACCGTAGTATATCTAAGCGTATCGCCCCGTGAAGTTATTTTTTTCTTAACAGTCCCTTTATGAACAATTCGATCAACGGGTTTCACCGCTACTTTTTCTTCTATTACCTCCCGGGATATCTCATTTCCATCCCTGTAGGATACCAGTATCTCTCTCTGCAGTTCTCCCTGCTTCCCTTCCTGAACAACCTTGTTTACCCCTTCATCAATGTTATTGTCTTTCTTGACAATAACATTATATGGGATTGGTTCTTTTTCTACTATAACCTCCTGGTCATACCTGGTGACCACAATTTTTTCTTCCGGAATAGCGCTGGCATATACCATATAGTTAACTTCGTCCTGTTCTCTTACCACTATGCCGGCCTTTTTCAGCACCTCATCCACAGTACTGCCCAAGGGAAGATAAACCATACTCTCTTTGCCATCCGCAACTGCGTAATATGGTACGGTACGTGTTATCTCAACTACTATTCCGTCATACAGCTGCTGTTGTGGATCAGGACTCACGCTGTCTCCCGGGCCAAGTTCGATCTCATATTTTTTTAAAAAATCTTCAACGTTTTTTTCCAGAGTTACTATTTGAACATCCCGTCCTTCATCCCTTAATGTAACCTCATTGCTTATGTCTTCTATATAGCGTACAAGCGCCGCCGATATTCCCGACAAAATCAGCAGGGCAACAGCAATCGATATTAAGAACTTTACGTAAAAAGCCCTGCAAACTTGCGATTCCATGCATCAACCTCCTTCTCGAAAAGCCCGTGAGAATACCCATTTCCTGATAACAAGAAGATACCTTTTTAGGTATCACCCCTCGTTATTTTAATTATTTCCATAAACATTTCAATGGGTGTAATAATTTTAATATATATTTAACATTATGTCAATGTTTTGTAATACTTTAAGCATACCGGCCTGTTTTCCATACTATTCTATTTGTTATTCTCAACAGGCTTTTAGTATTCTATATTATTCCTAACCAAATATATCCTATACATATTTATGCAATATTTTCCAAAACATTCTCAGCGGTGTTTTTTAACAAAGACAAAGTAGAAAGATTTTGCTGTATCTTTATAAATATAGTATTCTATGCTAAACTAGCATAGGAAGCTTGTACTGGCTGTTTTGCAAAATACGGAACAGGCGCTTTTGCACAAAACCGGTTTTCTTCCTGACATCAGAAACAATTGTCCGGTTTAAGGCTGCCGGAATAACAAAAGGATCTGTCTGGACAATTATTCTGGCTGACGAGGTGATACGTATATGAAAAGAGTATTAATAGCGATTGTCATTTGCTTATGTACTATAATTGCCGGGTGTGCCAAACCAAACCCCATGGAAACAGCAAAAAGCTATCTGGAAGCCTGGGAAAATCAGGAATACCAGGAGATGTACAATATGCTGTCTTCCCAAACACAGGCATCAATTGAACAGCAAGCTTTTGTCGAAAGATATAATACAATTTTTTCAGCCATTAAGCTGGAAAAAATTGAGATCATTCCTGATGAAATTGTAACTGATAAAGATAATGCCTATCTTCCCTTCAAAGCCGTGTTTTATACCAACACCGTTGAATCCTTTGAATGCCGGTACTCGCTTGGCCTTGTCCTGGAATCCGGTGAATGGAAGATAAACTGGTCTCCTTCATTGATATTTCCCATGATGGAGGAAGGGGATAAGGTACGCATTACCGACAATGATGTCAACAGAGGGGTAATTACAGATAGGCATGGGAATAACCTGGCTGCAGACGGCCCGGTTTATACAGTCGGAGCAAAGCCGGATGCGATCCCCGATATTGATATATTTGTAAAATCTTTGGCCACCCTGCTTGAAATGGATGAACAGGCAATACAGAATATACTGAACCAAAAATGGGTCAAGGATAACCCGGATCAATTTGTTCCCATTAAGAACCTTCCGTTTAATATATCTGAAGACTTTAAAAATGAGATTCTAAAAATAAAAGGTGTCATGTTATCCAGCAAAAGTCATACCACGCGTCAGTATCCGTTAGGGGAGGCATCTGCTCATTTAATAGGATATGTTCAGAAGATCAGCCAGGAAGATCTTGAGAAAAATGCATCCGATGGATACCTGGCAGAGGATTTGATCGGCCGCCAGGGAATAGAAGCAGTTTTGGAAAAAACGCTGAGGGGCAGAAGAGGTTATACTCTTTATATAGAAGATCAGGACAAAAACAAAAAAGCCATTATCTCCGAAACCGAAGCCCAAAACGGCAGCGATGTGGTTCTGACCATCGACGCCGATTTACAAACGGCAGCCTACAATGCCATCAAAGGTTATACAGGCAGTATTACAGCCCTAAACCCGGCAACAGGTGAAGTTCTGGCATTGGTAAGCAGTCCTGCCTTCGAACCCAATATGTTCCCCGTTGGCCTTTCGGCTTCAGCATGGAAAGCTATTTCAGAGAATCCGGAACATCCGTTGATAAACAGGTGTATACAAAGCCTGTATCCTCCCGGCTCTATATTTAAACCTTTTACAGCCGCTATGGCCCTTGAAACAGGCGCAATTGATCCGCAAACCGTGGCAGCTGAAGCTCAAAATGAGGAATGGATTCCCTCACCGGAATGGAACGCCCCTCCTATAAAAAGGGTCCCCCATCCTCCGGGCGATGTAAATCTTCACAATGCGATCGTTTGGTCGGATAATATATTCTTTGCCTGGACCGGTTTGAAACTGGGATACAGCAATTTTGAATCCTTGGCTCATCAATATGGAATTGGTGAACCCCTCCCCTTTATACTGCCGGTTAAGAACTCACAGCTCAAAAACCCTTCCACCCAATGGAGTGATCCACTGTTAGCCAACAGCAGCTACGGACAGGGGGAAATGCTGGCTGCCCCCCTCCAGATGGCAGCCATGTACACAGCCTTTTACAATCAGGGCAGCATGGTTCTTCCCCAGCTCATAAAGGAAATCCGTTCACCATCAGGTGAAATAATAGAATCCATGGAACCAAAACTGTGGAAGGAAGGGGCTGTACCGCAGCAGCATATTGAAACACTGCTTCCCATGCTGGTGGATACGGTGGAAAACCCCACCGGAACAGCCCACAAGGTAAAGATACCCGGGCTTACCATTGCCGGTAAAACCGGTACTGCCCAGACAGGCAGCAGTAAAGAAAGTGAAATTGGATGGTTTACAGGTTTTACACTGGAGACAGAAAAACCCCTTCTGGTCTGCATTGCGCTGGAAGTACCGGCCGGCCAGGGAGGAGTTAAACTGGAAATGGCTAAAGAGATATTTTCCAAATACTATAAATAATATCCCTGCATTAATATTAAAGAGCTGCTTATAAAGCAGCTCTTTAATATTATCTATTATATTTTTGTACATCTGCATCAGATTCTCATGTTAACAGCCGGGCTTGCTTATATATTAGCAGGGACAAGAGTTGAAGCCTCTTATCTCATCATATGCCGTACTCTCAGTTCAACTCCTGTCTCTTCAGCAATTCTGCGGCATTTTTCGATATCTTCCGACGGCAGTACATCCACCACCGAAAACACAACTTTGGGTATAATTTTAACACATTCTCCGGCAAACTCCAAAACAGCATCGAAGGCTTCAATGCCATATATGGAACGACACAACTCATCGTACTTTTCTGCGGTAGGAGCGTTCAGACTTATCGATACAACGTCCACAAGCCCTTCCAGCATGGGCACAATATTTTTGCCGTGGTATAGATTTGCCTGGCCGTTTGTATTGATTCTGATCCTGGCTCCTTTTTCCTTAAGCACCCTTGCAATGGTTATAAGCTCATCAAGCCTTACCATCGGTTCGCCGTAGCCGCAGAAAACTATCTCGCTGTATTTTGAAGGATCTCCGATCCTGTCGATTACTTCCTGAGATGTAGGTTCTTTATCAAGCCATAGATCATATCCTCCTACTCCCGGACATTTATTGCGTATACAAAACCAGCAACTATTGGTACACCGATTGGTCAGATTGATATATAAAGCATCCCCCAGTGTGTATACATAGTTATTCATTTTCCATCTCCTTCAGCTGTTGGCTCAATAACTAATTCAACTGTCAATTCCAAAAATCCTCTTTGTATTAGCCGAGGTGATTTTTGCGATCCTGTCAAAATCCATTCCCCGGATTTCGGCAATTTTTTCTGCTACCAGCCTTACAAGGCCCGGATCATTTCTTTTACCTCGATAGGGAACGGGAGCAAGATAAGGACTGTCAGTTTCAATAAGCAGCCGATCCAACGGCACATTTTTTGCAACTTCTACCGGTTTTCTGGCATTCTTAAAGGTGACCGGCCCGCCCAATGAGATATAGAATCCCAGGTCCAAAAAATTCTTGGCCATTTCCCAGCTTCCCGAATAACAGTGCATAATCCCGCCAAGTATTTTATCCTTCTTTGATTTCAATATATCCAGTACATCGGCATGAGCGTCCCTGTTGTGTATTATTACCGGCAGCTTCAAACGACAGGCCAGCTCTATCTGCTCGGAAAACCACTGCCTTTGAAGTTCCCTGGGAGACAAGTCATAATAATCCAGACCGATCTCACCTATTGCTGCAACCTTTGGGTTTCCTGCAAGGTCTTCAATCCGGTTCAGATCATCATATGTCATCTGTGAAACCTCGTGGGGATGTATTCCCACCGCAGCATATATACCAGGATACATGGCTGCCAGATCTACCGACATACGGGAAGTATCCAGGGTTGAACCCACATTTACAACGTGAGTCACACCCCTTCCCGGTAATCCGCGAATCAATTCATCCCTATCGTCATCAAATCTTTCATCCTCTAAATGAGCATGACTGTCAAACAGCATTTTTCATTCCCTCTATCCGTTTAATTGGCTAGCTTATCTTAGAACCTGTCGGGATTTCCCGGTCCACCGTAAGCAGCGCCAGATTATCGCTGTCATCGGCAGCGGCAAGTATCATTCCCTGGGACAACTCTCCTCTTAACTTTATAGGCTTTAGATTGGCTAACAGAATTACCTTTTTCCCGATCAATTCATCGGGTGTATAATACCTGGCAATCCCGGATACCACCTGCCTGGTCTGGTTACCCAGCTCCAGGGTAAGTTTCAGCAGCCTGTCAGTCTTTTTAACCGGCTCGGCATTTACCACTTTGGCAACCCTTATGTCCAGCTTGGCAAAATCGTCTATGGTTATTTCTTCAACCTCCTGGGTGTCCTGTTGGCCTTGCCTGTCCCCGGCAGTTTTATGAGAAGTTTCTCCGTTATCAACCGACTCCTTGCCTTCAACTGTCTTGCCGGTTTTACTTTGCAGTTCCTCCAAAGCTTTAAGTTCCTGTTCAACATCCAGTCTGGGGAATACTGCCTCACCCCGCTGAACCCTGATTCCCGCTGGCAGCCTGCCGAATTCGGAAAGGCTGTCCCACGTGGAGAGGCTGCTGTCCTCTATACCTAGCTGCTGTCGGATTTTTTCAGGTGTTCTTGTTAGGAACGGACTTATCAACACTGAGATAAACCTGAGTGATTCAGCCAGATTATACAGTACGGTACCCAGCCTGGAACGCTTGCTGCTGTCCTTTGCCAAAATCCACGGGGTAGTCTCGTCAATATACTTATTTGCTCTGCCGATAAGCTTCCATATCTCAGCCAGTGCATTGTTGTACTCCAGCTTATTCATGATCTCCTCTACTTTGCCGGGTGTTTCAACAGCCAGTTTCTGTAGTTCTATATCCACATCCGCCCCTTCACCGGCAGCAGGTATAAAGCCGTCAAAATATTTCTCTATCATTGCCACCGTCCTGCTCAGAAGATTGCCCAAATCATTGGCCAGATCCGAATTAATCCTGTTTACCAGGGCCTCATTGGAGAAAACACCGTCGGCACCGAAGGAAACCTCCCTTAACAGGAAATAACGTATGGCATCCACGCCGTAACGATCAACCAGCACCACCGGGTCTACCACATTCCCTTTAGATTTTGACATCTTACCTCCATCCAGCACCAGCCAGCCATGGCCAAAAACCTGTTTTGGCAAAGGCTCCCCGAGAGCCATCAGCATAATCGGCCATATGATGGTATGGAACCTTACAATTTCTTTGGCCATAAGATGAACGTCTGCCGGCCAATACTTTCTGTATTTTTCATCATCTTCCGTCATATAACCCAGTGCCGACAGGTAATTGGAAAGGGCATCAATCCACACATAGATAACATGGTTATCATCAAAGGATACCGGTACTCCCCATTTAAAGGAAGTCCGGGATACGCACAGATCTTCCAGGCCGGGGCGCAGAAAATTATTGAGCATCTCGTTTTTCCGGGAAGCCGGTTGTATAAATTCATCATGAGTCTCGATGTACTCTATAAGCCGGTCCTGATACTTGGACAATTTGAAGAAATAAGCTTCCTCCTTAACCAGTTCCACACCTCTTCCACAATCGGGACAATTCCCGTCTATAAGCTGCCGTTGGGTCCAGAACGACTCACAGGGAGTACAGTACCAGCCCTGATACGCACCTTTATAGATATCTCCCTGATCATACAGCTTTTTGAATATCTTTTGCACTACTTTTTCATGGCGCTCATCGGTGGTGCGTATAAAATCGTCATTTGATATGTCCATTATCTTCCACAGCTTTTTTATGCCGGCTACAATATTGTCCACATATTCCTTGGGGGGCACCCCTTTTTCCCTGGCCAGCCTTTCTATTTTTTGGCCGTGTTCATCGGTACCTGTCAAAAACATAACATCATATCCCGTAAGCCTCTTAAAACGGGCCATTGCATCAGCCGCCACCGTTGTATAGGAATGCCCGATATGAAGCTTGTCGCTGGGATAATATATCGGGGTTGTGATATAATACTTTTTTGTTTCAGCCATATAAATACCTCCTCCTTTAAAACACTGCATTTTGGTTTTGCCTGCATAATATATACAAAAAATTTGCTTTCAGCAGATTTATGGCATTTTTTGAAACCCGCTTTCCTTCGCTAAATATCATCAGTTTCAGCCAATTCGTAAGCTTCACGACAAATACGGTAAAACCTGAAAATGCAAAGGTTTGTTTTCCTCCCGGCAGCCGTTAAATGCTCAACAACTGTCATAATAATTCATTTCAATGCAAAAAACCCCTCGCTCCAGTATAGGGGCGAGGGGCATCCTTCGCGGTACCACCCTACTTATTTCACCTCACGGTGAAACACTCTATCGGTGACCATCATCACCTGCGTCGATAACGGAACCTTCCGTAACAGCCTACTCACCATTTCAGCCATTCCGCTCCGGGGCCATCTTCAACAGGAAACTCCGTCGCCGGCTTTCACCCTGCCCGGCTCTCTGGAGACATCATCTCCCATTTACTCTTCCCTTCACAGCGTTTGTCGTTTTATTGTCTATAATATACTACAGTATTCCCCGATGTGTCAAGCAAATATTCTGAACATTGGCATTTTATAATGCAGCGAGAATTATTCCGCTAACTGGGGCTTAAGGCGAGCTCCGCTATATTTTTCACATAATGCATGCTCAACAGTGTAGTGAAAATCATATGATTTATAATGCGCTTTTGCACAATACTATGAAAATCACCTTGTGAAAAAGTTTAGAACCTGTTAACGAAGCGGAGGACAACCGGAACCAGTCCAACGCGATAGCGAGTTTTGGTGGAGGGCCGGAGCCAATGCTACAGGTTCTTAGCCTTGAACACCAGTGAAATGATAGCTTCATCACGTAAAACATGCTGTAAAAATAAAGGATTGAGCTTACAATTACATGGAAAACACGGATAGTACAAGTATTATGAGATGCCATATGACATTTCAGATATGTACAATAACCAGTCTTGTTAACCCTGGAAATTTTGGGATATCCTTATTGTTCCGTCCTTGTACACCGGAATTATAGGGAATAGATTAAGTTGAATACAATAATCGACATCCTTTTCATAGCCTGCTCTTACCAGGTTCTTGTAATGATAAGCATTTTCCAGCGCTTTTTTCAGATTGCTCTTATATGATTTATACAAATGCAGGCTTACCAAGGCAAGATCATCCATTTCCATTTCAGTGTTCATACCTTCAAGAATATCAATCATAGCCCCCGCCACCAGTATATCGTCCAACGAAAATTTCCCGTCAGTTCCTGCGCATACAAATACAACATCATCACCGCGATGCCTGATATAGCGGGATACCGCCTCAGCGTTCAGAAAGCTCCCTATAATAACCTCTTTTGCATCATTTGCTTTCCGTATCGCCTGGGTGCCGTTGGTGGTAGTCATTATTACGGTTCGCCCTTTCACTGCCTCGGGTGTATATTCATAGGGAGAGTTTGAGAGATCAAATCCGTCTATCTTTACGGCATTCCTTTCCCCGCCTAAAAGAAAAGAATCCTTTTCATAGTTTTTAGCCAGCATAATGGCTTCCTCGATTTCGGCTGTAGGAATTATTTCCTTGCACCCGTTGTTTAATGCAGTAATAATGGTGCTTGCAGCCCTGAGAACATCAATAACAACGGCAATACGCTCTTTTAAATCCCTATCGTCAATACTGGCCGGTATGGCATAAACACTGATCTTCATCAATAACCTCCACTGAACAGATATTGGCTTATTCTGCAACACTGCATCAACTATTGATTTTATATGGATAGTCCTTAATTGTCAAATACTATGCTGCATATAACGACAGATGCTATAAACCCGGCTAAATCGGCCAAAAGGGCAGCCCACAAAGTGTACCGTATTCTTTTTACTCCTATGGAGCCAAAATATACCGATAATGTATAAAATATGGTTTCTGTTGATCCCATCATAGTAGATGCAACCCGTCCTATGTAAGAATCGGGGCCGTATGCTTTCAAAATTTCAGCCAGCATGCCGGTTGATGCAATTCCTGACATAGGGCGTATAATGGCAAGAGGAAGAATTTGTGAAGGAATCCCCAACAGGCTGGTAACCGGGGCAACAATATTTATCAATATATCCATTGCCCCCGAAGATCTGAATATACCAATGGCAACAAACATGGCCACCATATAAGGAAGTACCCTAAAAGCGGTGGTCAGTCCGTCTTTGGCCCCTTCTATAAAAGCATCATATACTTTTACACCTTTGATATATCCGTATCCCAATACAACGAATATAAATACCGGTATTGAATAGGATGAAATGATCTTAATAATTTCCATCATGGATGTTATCCTCCAATTGCAGTAAAAATATTAGTAAAATCGCTGCAGGATCTTTACCGCAATAATGGCAGCGGTTGTGGAGCAAATTGTAGCAATAAGGGCTGTCCCAATAATCTCTGCAGGATTACCGGATCCTGCAGTGCTCCTGAGCGCTACTACCGTTGTTGGGATAAGCTGTACAGAAGAAGTATTGACAGCAAGAAACATACACATCGCGTCGGTGGCCGTATCCTTCCTGGGATTCAGTTTTTGCAGCTCTTTCATGGCCTTTATTCCCAATGGAGTAGCCGCATTACCCAATCCCAGCATATTTGCTATAATATTCATGGCTACTGCCCCCATAGCCGGATGCCTTAAAGGAATTCCTGTAAAGATAAACCCTAATATTCTCTGGGCTTTTTCGGCAATTTTATTTACCATGCCGGATTCCTGGGCTACCTTCATTAGTCCCAGCCAGAGCGCATATATGCCTACCAGGCCAAAGCAAAGCTCAACAGCATATTTAGCGTTGTCAAGAGCCGATTGGGTAACGGCTTCCAGCCTTCCATTGAAAACCGAAACTATAAGGCCAATCAGTATTAATAATATCCATATTCCGTTAACCATAGTTCCTCCATTTAGAAAGCCTTTCTTATGAATATGAATATATTATCTTCATTAGAACGGCGGACAAGTAAATTACAAATTACTTGACTTGCATATAGTATTTTATGCCTGGAATTGCCGGAATTTTTCACCCAACAAAAGTTACCGGTTACTTCAAAAAGAGGGTTGACTTTTATTGGCATTATTGGTAATATAATTATCGTGATTGGTGTCGAATTTTGCTAAGGAGGAGGAAACCAAATGAAATCAACAGGAATTGTACGCAAAGTAGATGAACTAGGAAGAGTAGTTATCCCAATTGAACTTCGCCGTACTCTGGGCATTGAACAAAAGGATGCGCTGGAGATTTATGTCGACAATGAGCATATCATATTGAAAAAATATGAGCCTGCTTGTATTTTCTGTGACAATGCCAGGGATGTCGAAACCTACAAAGGTAAAAACATATGTAAAAGCTGTTTAGAAGATTTGGCAAAATCGTTCTAAATATACTTATGTAAGTAAAAGACGGCATTATGCCGTCTTTTACTATATTTCCCACGGAACCACCGAACAGGATTTAATTCTCTATCAAAGTCTTATACACCTGATTTTTTGGCAGTCCTCTCTCCTTGGCCACACGTTTTATGGCCTCTTTTTTATCCAGGCCGTCTTCAATGTACTGTTTTACCTGATCCTGTACAGAAACATCCCAAACCTTAGTCTTTGATTCACAGCCCTTAAACCCTTCAATCACCAGAACTATTTCGCCTTTTGGCGGATTATGCTGAAAAAACAGAAGCATTTCCTGGAGGTTCATAACCAGAACTTCTTCATAAATTTTTGTCAATTCGCGAACCACCGCTATCTTTCTGTCACCCAGTTTATCCAATAAAATTTCCAGGGTAGCAATCAATCTATGAGGAGCTTCGTACAGAATAATAGTGCGTTCTTCCTCCTTTAATTGTTCCAATCTATGGTTCCTGGCCTTTTTTGTTTTAGGAAGAAATCCTTCAAACACAAAGCGATCGGTATTCATACCTGACAGGACCAACGCAGACACACAGGCCGTGGGGCCCGGAACCACCGTAACGTAAATGCCCCTTTCACGAGCCAATGCAACCAACTGTGTCCCTGGATCGGATATGCCCGGCATTCCGGAATCTGATACCACCGCGACATCGTTTCCTTGTTCCAGCAGTTCAATGATATATTGGCCCCGTTTCTGCTGATTATGCTGATGATAGCTTACAAGAGGCTTGGTGATACCATAGTGATTTAAGAGCTTTAGAGTGTGCCTGGTATCTTCAGCGGCAATATAATCCACTTCCCTGAGGATACGCAGAACCCTCAAGGTTATATCTTCCATATTCCCGATTGGCGTTGCACAGATGTAAAGCCTTCCTGATTCCAAATATATCTCTCCCTATAGCTAACCTATATATGATGATTGCACAACATAAACAGTCCCTTTAATTTTGAACAGCCTCAACAGCCTTGACAAAGCGTTCCATCTCTTCTTTGTTTAAAAAGGCTCCAATCTTAAGATATCTGATAATGCCATCCCTGTCAATTACATAATTGACAGGGACTCCGCTTTGCTGATAGATTGCCCAGGCCTGATCATCCTTATCCAGTAAAACGGGGAATGTATATCCATTGCTTTCAATAAAATCCCTGACTCTCTTCTCTGCCTCTTCGGCATCTTTTCCGCCTCGGAGTTCCACCGATGTAGGGCTTACAGCAAGCAAAACAACGCCTTTTTCCTTATATTCTTTATAAAACTGCTCCATATGCGGCATTTCACGGCGGCAGGGAGGGCACCAGGTTCCCCAAAAATTTAAAAAGACTATACTGCCTTCATAGTCTGACAGTTTCACTTTGTTTCCATTCAAATCCACAGCTTCAAAATCCAGCAGGGGAGCTTCAGCTTCGTAATAAGCAATTCCCTTCAGTATTTCCTGCGGTGATATATCATCTTTTTCATCATTTTCAGGAAGTATTGAAGATTGCCCGGAAGAATCGGATGATTCTTTGTCTGGTAAACTTTCCGGCGGTTCGTTCACATCTTTGTTTTTATCATAGACACATCCTGTCAGCAGTATGCTGGAAAACAGATACACCCATATAACAACCATGAATATTTTTCTCACTAATGCTTCATCCTTTCTGCAATCAGTTATAAATCAATTAGCAATATTAAGAATCTTCCGCTATATTATAAGCCTCCCAGGAAACTCAATCTGTTGAAAAATATCAATACCCCCATGACTATCAGCAATACTCCACTCACCCCCCGAATTATATTCATATATTTATACAATTTCCTTATTGGCCTCCAGAATACTTTGATACCAAGGGCCAATACTATAAAGGGCAATCCCAGGCCTGCACTGTAAACCGCCAGCAACCCCGTACCCTTAGCAACTGTATCGGCCTGACCGGCTAAAATAAGTACCGATGCAAGCATAGGGCCGATACAGGGCGTCCACCCAAGGCTGAACCCTAAACCAACCAGAAACGATGTAACAAGGCCAGGCTCTTTTAACTTAACATTTAATCTCTTTTCCTGATCCAATAACCTGAACGACACAAGACCTAGGTGGAACAGTCCGAACAGAATAATCAGAATTCCGCTTACCCTCCTTATAATGTCCCGATACGCAATGAAAAACCTTCCCAGAGAGCTGGCTGCTGCCCCCATGGCTATAAATACAAATGAAAAGCCCAATACAAAAGCAAGGGCATTTAAACCAAGCCGACGGTAGGAGCCAGGCCGCTGAATCAAATCGTCAGCAGTTTGTCCTGTCAAATACACCATATAAACCGGTACAAGGGGCAAAACACAAGGGGAAAGGAAGGATGCCAATCCTTCAAAAAATACCATGAATGATAACAAGATACCTTCCACAATTCATTCCTCCCTTTTTATCTATTGATACCACAAATATATCCCGCAAAACATTGTCAAATTCATACATTATTATTAATAATTTTTGCATTGTTTAATTTTTTATTTTTATAAATATACATTTATTTTAACATTTTGTAAATTCTTATTATCTCTATTGACTTATTTGGTACTTTATACAATAATGTTATAAGTTACAAAAACAACCATGGGGGTATTGGTGTGAAAAAAGGAAGAATGAAAAAAATTGTCGTTGCTATTCTGTCATTGTTTCTTTTATTTTTGATTGGAACGGCTGGGTACATATACGTACTTCTGGAACAAATCCAGGAAAACCCTTGGGCAGAATCTTCGGACCCTTCGAGTCCTTCAAATACCGGGAAAAAACCATCCCGGGAGGATCTGGGTATATCCGATGACGCCCCCGATTCAAAGGAAACGGGTGTATTCAACATGCTCCTGTTTGGTCTGGATTCAAGGGCTGAAAACCAGAATTCCCGTTCCGATGTTATTATGATAGCAACTATTGACAAGAAAAATGAAGCTATCAAATTGACTTCATTAATGCGGGATATGTATGTTTCCATCCCGGGAAAACAGGATAACAGAATAAATACTGCATATATATTTGGCGGTCCCGCCCTTGCAATTAAAACGATAAACACTAATTTCAATCTTGATATCCAATATTACGCAACAGTCGATTTCTTTGGCCTGGAAAAGATCATTGATCAAGTTGGTGGTGTCACTATAGACGTCAAAAAAAATGAAGTCAAGGCTTTAAACCAAATACTTAATGAGCTTAACAATCTTAACAAAAAATCCAAGCCATCCCCTTTGGTTACCAAATCCGGTTCCCAAACATTAAACGGAAGACAAGCTGTTGCATATGCCCGAATCCGAAGCGTGGGACATGCTGACTTTGAGAGGACCGAAAGACAAAGGACCATTCTGTCAGAACTGTTTAAAAAGGTAAAAACGGTAAGTCCTTTGAAGTTCCCTGGCCTTGTTACAGCCCTGTTACCCCATGTTGAAACAAATCTGCCCGTAACGGAAATAGTTAAACTGGGCGTTTCGGTATTAGGGTTTAAAAACAAGGATATTATACAATACAGGCTTCCCGTTGACGGCACTTACCAATCCCGGAGCATAAGAGGCATGGCAGTGCTGGTTCCGGACCTGGAAAAAAACAAAGAACTTCTCCATAACTTTCTGTATGGTGAAGGCAGTGAATCGCACAGCGAATAATGATTTTGTCAATGCTTTAATTTAACAAGCCATTTACACAAAAAAGCGCAGGCTGTATATCCAAACAGAGCCTGCGCTTTTTATATTGGCTATATTGTTGTGAAGTATCAGTTAATGTTCCACCGGTCTCCCGTCCGGTTCTGATGATATTATCAGATTAACCGCTGCGGTCATATCGGGCAGCGTTATTGTTAATGGTTCCCATCACATATACACGTATAACAGATATATCATACCTTAATATACTTGCTGCTTACGTATCCGGTGCCGCTTCCGAACTTGATCTTATACCAGGAACCGGTTTGACCGACTATTTCCACTTTGGTATTCTTAAGAAGATATCCAATTTGGCTATAATTGGTTCCCGCGCCTGAGCGCACATACAACGCACTGGCAGTCACGGTACCAGTTTTAGTATTTTGCCCCTGTGAAGAGCCGCCGGACGATAGTTTTACATATTGGCCGCTGACATATCCCGTTCCGTTTCCATACTTTATCTTGTACCAGGAGCCCACTTTCTCGAGAATTTCTACCTGGGCATTGTTCTTAAGGCTGCCTATTATACTATAACCGGTGCCTGCCCCCGAACGCACGTTAAGGGCCGTGGCTGTCACGGTCCCCCGGTCTATGACATCATCCCTGTCTCCCCTGCTGGGCGGCTGGGTTGTCCCCGAGCTATCAAGCTTTACATACTGGCCGCTGACATATCCCGTTCCGTTTCCATACTTTATCTTGTACCAGGAGCCCACTTTCTCGACAATTTCTACTTTAGCATTTTTCTTCAGGCTGCCTATTATGCTGTATCCCGTGCCTGCTCCCGAACGTACATTAAGGGCTGTGGCCGTTACGGTTCCCCGGTCTATGACCTGGCCGCTTCCGCTGGGCGGCTGGTTCGTACCGGAGCTTTCAAGCTTTACATACTGGCCGCTGACATACCCTGTAATACCGTTATATTCTATCCTGTACCAACTTCCTGATTGTCCGAGAACTGTCAGTCTTGCCCCTTTTACCACCATTCCCACCTTGTGATTCTTTGTGCTGGGACCACTGCGAACATTCAATGCACTTGCAGTGACGACGGCATATTTTCTTTCATCATTGTTAGGCGGCGGAACCGGATCTACAGGGGGTTTTGGTTCCTCCTGATCCCCGCCTCCAGGTGGATTTGGATTCTGCTGATCCTTTTCCAGCTCTACATAGTCGCTGTGGACATATCCCTGGAGATTGCCGTACTTGATCTTATACCATTGCCCCTCCTGCCCCAGTATCTGTATACGCACATTGGGACCCAGGCTGCCTATTCGCGCATACTGTGTTCCCGGACCCTGTCTTACGTTAAGGGAGGTTTGGACCTTGACCTTCCCGTATGTAATTGAAGGCTCATCCTCCTCATTGGGCGGCTGTTCATTGCCGCCACCGGGGTTGTCATTGCTTTTGGGCGGCTTGTCCGTTAACACGGGCGGCGATATATTCAAGGTTTCCATGGTGGACTTCGGGTAATAGAAATCCAATATTTCAGTATATTTGTGCCCTTTCTCGGCCATTGCCTTTGCCCCGTACTGGCTCATACCGACACCATGTCCGAATCCCTGGCCCGAAACAACATAGTATTCCCGTCCTGTTTCTGCCTCTTTTTGCAATACCGGATCGTTTATGTAATAACTTCTTACAATCATCGAACCAACACAGGAGCGTAATGAAACCGTTGTGATAGTTACATCCGCCGTCCCGGCCTTTATATTTCCTTCCTCGTCAGTAATATATGCTGAATCCTTTTTTGCATAATATGAAAGTGTAAATGTTATGTTCTTATACCTTTGCCCCACGGTTTTTTCGGATAATGTAATCCCATCAATGCTTATAATTTTTACATCTGTAGCCTGGGCTTTGCTTTTAAGCTCGTTCTTCAAAGTCGTTATCAATGACGCATAATTCCCGCTGTTACCTTTTTCTGACACAGACCCCCACCAGCTGTCCGGGTTGGCAGGATCCTTTCCGTTCATGTCGATCTGGGTTTTATCGAGATTTATGCTCCATACGTGTACGGGATCATGCGGGTCTTCCTTTTCCAAAAGCGGTTCATAGCTCTTGCTTATACCTGAAAAAACTTCATGCCCTGCTTCAATCCATCCGCCGTTGCTGGAGGAATAGAAGGTATGGGTAAATCCCCCGCCATACTTAAGCACTTTCTTGGCTGTTTCATTTACCGCATTTATACTGTTCCCCCAGCCGGAATTATACCCCATGTATACCTGGCTTGACTGAGTATCAACCAAATCATAATCGTAACTCGAACTGGTCTTTTTATTACGGACGGCATATGTACGGGCGGCCACCGCCTGGGCTTTGAGAGCTTCAACATGCCAGCTGTTTGGCATCTCGCTGGGTACCACACCGTACAGATATGTCTCCAGATATATATGATTAGTCAGCCTTATTATTCCATTATCCAGCTTGACTACCATATCACCCTTATAGTTCAGTTTTCCATAGGAGGGATTCTGTATAACAAGGCAGTCAGAATCTTTACCCTTATGCTGTTTAAATGTAAATTTAGTACCAAGGGTATGGACGGTACTGCCATCTTTTAATATCAATTTACCATTCTCTATACCAATATCATATACTTTATTCTCAAGGTATATATTCTTGTTTTCAGGTATGCTGTAATTACCCTTTACTTCAATTTTTAACGATTTAGGGCTTCCCATGGAAGACAAACGTACACGTACTATGCTGTAGTCTACAGCCCCGCTTACCTCAGGAACAAATCCCGTGAAAAAAACCCCTACAGCCAACACTATCAGCATCGCAACTATCCGTCGAGTCAAAATTGCATCACTCCTAAAAGCTTAGTGAAACTACCTGAAGAAGAAACAATGTATTAAGAGTAATTCGCCACAAAACAGTAAAATCCTTCTTTTGCCGAAATAATCATACAAAAAAGAACCCAATCTAACGATCAGGTTCTTCTCATTTCTTTTGTTTTGCAATTTGCTTCATCAATGCAGAATCAACATTCAAAATAAAATTAATGACTTGTACAGCTGATTAGGCTAAGCCGGGCTCTATTCCTCAGGTTGCGGAGCATCGACCGGGCAAACATCGGCACAGGCACCACAGTCAATGCATAGATCGGGATCTATTACATAGATGTCATCACCTTCAGAAATAGCTTCGACAGGACATTCGGGTTGACATGCACCACATGCAATACACTCATCTGTTATCTTATAAGCCATTAATGTCACCTCCTTACATTGAAACCCCATAAAACGGCATCTTCTGTTAAAAGTACCTCTATTATTCTAATCATTAACAAACGAAAATGCAAGATATTTTTCATTCGTCCATTAATGACAGTATTTCTTCGTCTATCTCCTCACAATCCTCCTCATTTGCAGAGGTTTGATCGTCGGTATACTTGATATCATCAAGGGAATATTCTTTAACTTCCACGGTTCCATCGTTTTGCACCAGTCTGACCTTTACCTTTTCAAACAATACATTAAGATCTACAACAGTTCCTGCTCCATCAGGGGTCATTACTTCCTTATTGACTTTAGGTGACTTCCTGGTAACTTCTTCATAAAAATCCTGTTCAAAGTTCAGGCAGCACATAAGACGTCCGCAGACTCCGGATATTTTCGCCGGATTGAGAGACAAATTCTGTTCCTTGGCCATTCTGATGGATACCGGCTCAAAATCTCCCAGAAATGTACAGCAGCACAGACGCCGTCCGCAGCACCCCAGTCCGCCTATCATCTTGGCTTCGTCCCGTACCCCGATTTGCCTGAGCTCAATCCTCGTTCTGAAAACAGCTGCCAAATCCTTTACCAATTCCCGAAAATCAACCCGCCCCTCAGCGGTAAAATAAAAAATCACTTTATTATTATCGAAGGTATACTCCACATCTATCAGCTTCATAGGAAGGTTGTGTTTTTCAATTTCCCGGAGACAAATATCAAATGCTTCCTCTTCTTTTTGCTTGTTTTCCATAACTTTTTGCTCGTCTTCCTGGGTAGCCTTCCGTATCACCTTTTTTAAAGGAGAGACGATATCGTCCTCCGGCACCTCCTTGGGAGCTACTATAACTTCACCATACTCTATTCCACGAACGGTTTCCACAATTACGTGATCCATGGGTTTCAAATCCAATTCATTTGGATCAAAATAATATATTTTCCCTGCTTTTTTAAAACGAACACCTACGACAATTTGTATAAAAATCACCTCCTACAAACTAAGCAATAAATTCTCTATGGTTAACTGGTAATTGGTATTTCCTTTGAGCATTCTTCTGCTTTGTTCTATTTTTTCAATGGCATTACTTATGCGTTTGATTGTATAAAGAGACGCTTGTCCTTTCAGCAAAGGCAATTTATCCAGGTTTACAATTAAACTGCTGTTCCCCGCTTCTTTGCATGCCAGGACATCCCTAAACCACAGCATCATTATGTCCACAACGACATCAATTTTATCCTTGTGTTTAATAAAAAGATCCCTGTATCCCATTTTTTCCATATCATTCATCTCCGGAATTCCTGCCAAAAACTCCAGCACCTCATCCCTTACATCGTTAAATTCTTTGGATCCCGCCAGCTGCAAGCCTTTGCCGGGAATGCCATCGGAGAGAGACGCAAACAGCAGCGCTTTATCCCCGGGTAAAGCCAAATGCTTGACAATAACCGAGCAAACTTCGTTCTTTGTAAGCCTTTGCATACGAAACATCTGACAGCGGGATAACACGGTAGGCAGCAGCCCCTGGGATCTGTCCGCCAACAGTATTAATGTGGTAAAGCCGGGGGGTTCCTCCAATGTTTTCAGCAGGGCATTCTGAGCCTGAACGGTCATAGTGTGGGCATCTTCGATGATATAAATCTTTCTGTCTGATTCATAGGGTTTCAGCCTGATACCCTCCAGCATGCCCCTTATTTGATCCACTCCTATACTTTGCCTGTTTTCCCTTGTAATTCTATATATATCTGGGTGATTCCCCGAATTAAACTGCTTGCATGAACGACACAAATCACAAGGCCTATGACCTTGTGATTTGCATAACAGCCCACGTACAAATATATCAGAAACAGTTTTCTTTCCTATCCCTTCAGGGCCAACGAACAAATAAGCATGCCCTATACGCTGGCTTTGCGTAATCCGCTTCAGCCTGTCAACTAACACGGACTGACCCACTATATCAGAAAAATTCATACTATCCTAAAACCTCTCAATAGAACAGATCTACCAGCAAACCCCGAATGTCATCTGTTAACGTCAGGATCTTCAATGTATCTTTTTCAGAGCCGGCCACTTCCTGTACCAGTTCATCCAGCTTGCTGTCCACTGTTTTTATAATGGCATAAACATCATGCCTGCCCATATGATCAAAAAAGTCATACTTACTGAACTCCAGCATTCCGTCTACAATCCTGGATAAGAACCGTGATACCAGCTTTCTGAAATAGATGACTTCGGATAACGAAAGGCGTTTATTCAGCTTTTCACCCTGAATCCGGATCTCTTCCAGGAGTTCGGTTAATTCCTCTTTTGCCCTCTGTTCTTTCGTATCGTTCATTATATCAGCAAACTTTTTGTCCTTCACGCCTTCCATCGAAGTTTCTTCATTGCTATAACTGCCAATATTCAAGGATTTAGTCTTTAACTGAGTATTTCTTATTTTCATATAATGATTCCGTCCGAAAAATTATTATATTTTTCTAAAATCCTCTACATCTACTACAAACACAGTTGCACCACCTACCGTTACCTCAATCGGGTATGGCACATATACTCCTGTGGTGCCCGCAACCGGGGAAGGCGAAGTTGCTATCTGTTTTCTGCTCTTACATACCTTTTCGATTAAAGATAAAGCCAGTGGAACTCTTTCATTCTCAGCTCCAATCAGCAGGGTTGTATTTCCCGCTCTCAAGAAACCACCGGTTGTTGCCAGCTTAGTAACACCAAATCCTTCATTCATTAATGTGGAAATCAATTTCTGCGAATCCTCATCCTGAACCACGGTGATAATCAGCTTCATGGCTCTGCCCCCCTTTACATTTTTATATAATTATTATATCCTATTTTTTACAATAAATCAAATATTCTATTTGCTTTAAAACCTGCTTAAACACATCATCAAGGCTTTTTGACGCATCTATTTCCTTAATCCTCCATGGGTATTTTTCCTGCAAAACACAGAACCCCCGGTATACTCTCCTGTGAAACTCAAGCTTTTCTCTTTCCAGCCGATCCAGGCAGCCGCTTCTTGCACGTCCTCTGTTTAAAGCCTTCTCAATGTCCATTTTAAATAAAAGGGTCAGATCAGGTTCTGTTCCCTGAAGCGCATATTGATTTACTGTCTCGACCACATCCATGCCAAGACCCCTGCCAAATCCCTGGTATGCTATACTGGAATCAACAAACCTGTCGCACAGGACTATCTTTCCCTCTCTCAAGGCAGGTTTGATCACCTGTTTAACATGCTGGGCACGGGCAGCTGCATATAAATACATTTCAGTCAAGGCATCCATTTCCGAATGAACACTGTTAAGCAAGATATTCCGGATCTCCTCACTTATTGATGTTCCCCCCGGTTCCCGCGTTACCAGCGTATTGTATCCTTTTTCCCGCAAATACTCATCAACAAGGTAAACCTGCGTTGTTTTCCCGGCACCATCAGGGCCTTCAAAGGTGATCAGCAGCCCTTCCATGCAATTCTCTCCTCAGTATTCATATTTTAACAACCGGTATAAATAAATTATCCACCAACCCGAAAAGGTTACCTCCCTGCCGCTGTATTTCTACCAGTTCCTCAATACCTTCCCTGTCGATTAATTCACCGGGACAGAAACGCGGGATCCCAGGAGGATAGGCTCCTATTATACCGGCACAAATCCTGCCTATGCTTTCATTTACAGGTACATTCTCTATTATACTATAAAAAGCTTCTCTAGGCGACATGATTTGTTCTGGTATTTCCCGGGAAATTGACAGTTGTTCAAAAACAGAAGCCGACATTCCCTTTCTCAATGCCAGGTTCTTTGACAGATTGCCGCACCCCCTGCTAAATGCCTCAAATTCCTTGTCTCTGTCAACAACACTGAATATGGACACGAGACGGTAAATGTCGCTCATTTCAACCTGGATACCGGCTTCTCTCAAAAGCATCTCCGCCTGATAACCGGTAACACCTAAAGGACGTACATCAAGGGTTAAGCGGGTAGGATCGATAGCGGTTACTTCTTCCCATTTCCAATAGTCGTCAAGAGTAAGCATCCCATACTGGCTTTTCAACAGTTGTTTCAGGTCCTGCATCCGTATCATAAGCTGATGCAGAAGCTCCCTGCCCCTGTTCTCCATAAAGGCACGCGCCCAGTCTAAAGAAGCCATTATCAAGTATGAAGGACTGGTAGTCTGAATTAGTGTAAGGACCTGGACAACCCTTTCACGATTCAACCGCCCTTCCCTTAAATGCAGATAAGCAGCCTGTGTGAAAGCCGGAAGGGTTTTGTGGGCGCTTTGCACCCACATATCCGCACCTATTTCCCCGGATGAAGGCGGGAGATCGGGATGAAAGACAAAATGGGCACCATGAGCCTCATCCACCATAAGCAGTTTGCCTCTATCATGTACAAGTTTTTCAATCTGTTTTATGCTGCTGCACATACCGTAATAGTTTGGATGAATAAGAAGCAGGCCAACCACATCAGGATTATTATCCAAAGCCTCACGCACCTGTTGGACCGTAATTTGAGTTGCCAGAAGATTATCATAGTCATAATTTGGCTGGATATACACAGGCTTGACATCAGCCATAACAAGAGCAGACCACACAGATTTATGGCTGTTCCTGGGAACTATGAGCCGATCCCCCGGATTGCATGCAGCCATAATCATTGCATGGATTCCCGAAGTAGAACCATTGACCAGAAAAAAAGAATGATGAGCGCGGTATGCCCGGGATGCCATCCGCTGAGCTTCTGCAATAATCCCTGTAGGCTGATGTAGATTATCCATGCCCGGTATTTCGGTAACATCCATTTCAGCAAGATTATTCAAAAATTCCCGGGAAAACCCTCTTCCTCCTTTGTGCCCCGGCATATGGAAAGGGATTATGTTTTGCTTTGCATGGCGCATAACCGCTTCTGCCAGAGGTGCTTTTATCTTCATAGGATTCATATCCATTGCTCTTTTCTTATTAATTAACCGGAAGATTCAGTGACGCGTAAGATGCTGGCTATTTCATCAACCACATCAAACTTTTTAATTTCTTCCAGGGCCTGATCAAGGAGCTTTCTCTCCACCCTATGGGTAATCAATATCAGTGGTACAACCTTTTCGCCTCTTCCATGCTGAACTACAGATGCTATACTTACTCCGTATTTACCAAAAACCGTGGAAATTTTTCCTAAAACACCGGGTCGGTCTACCACCTCAATACGTATATAATATTCTCCAAAACCCTCACCGTTAATTTCAAGTTCTTGTGAGGTTCCATCAAAACCATTTAATCTGCTCAAACTATTGGTTGAACGCTCGGGCAATGCTGCGGCAATATCCATTATATCCCCCATTACAGCGCTGCCGGTGGGCAACGACCCTGCCCCCTTGCCGTACATCATGAATTCTCCTACAGCATCTCCTTTGATAAACAGAGCATTAAATTCATCATTTACAGCTGCCAGAGGATGATTATTTGGCACTAAAGCGGGATGTACGTGTAAATCCAGTTTGCCATCATGCTTTCTGGCAGTAGCCAACAGTTTTATGGTATAGCCCAGCTGAGCAGCATACTGAATATCTTTTTCTGAAATCCTTGCTATACCCTCCCGTGGAATATCCTGGGGAGGCACTTGAATGCCAAAAGCAATAAATGCTAATATGGAGAGCTTAAAAGCTGCATCTTCACCATCAATATCCGATGAAGGATCGGCCTCTGCATAGCCGTTCTCCTGTGCCATCTTCAATGCAGATTGAAAATCCTTACCCTGTTTGGTCATCTGGGAAAGAATATAATTTGTGGTCCCGTTTATAATGCCAACAATGACATCAATCTCGTTTGCCGCAAGGCTCCTGTTTAAAGCATTAATAACAGGAATACCTCCGCCTACACTTCCCTCAAACCTTAATTCAATGTTTTTGTGACGGGCCAGTTCTAACAATTCCCGGCCATAATGCGATATAACAGCTTTATTGGCCGTTACCACACTTTTTCCATTTTCAATTGCCATTTTTATATATTCATATGCAGGAGTAAGACCGCCCATGAGTTCAACAACAATTTGAATTTCGGGATCATTAATGATATCAGAAAAGCTTACAGTAAAAATATTGGAAGGAACGGATATCTTACGTTTTTTGTGAATGTCACGCACCAATACTTTTTTCACTTCAATGGGAGCGCCTATACATTTGCTTATCCTGTCATGGTGTTTATCCAGGATTTCCCATACACCACTCCCCACATTTCCTAAACCCAAAAGGGCTATTTTTATGCTGTTCATTATTCAGGAACCTCCTCCTAAATCGGGGATATTTCCGGCAACATGTATAACACCGATATTATATCATCCAAGTCAAATCTTAGCCTAGATTATAACATGAAGAGCATTTATAGTAAACATGGAAATGTATTGCCCAAAAATAAAATGGCTCCTCAGGTTGGATTCGAACCAACAACCCCTCGGTT